>Ga0209591_10000404_pt1 | contig 55859 bp, 54 predicted proteins | sample MAT01_FD_187207 | JGI IMG/M metagenome (GOLD analysis project Ga0209591, IMG submission 187207) | Freshwater microbial communities from Lake Fryxell liftoff mats and glacier meltwater in Antarctica - MAT-01 (SPAdes) (version 2) | ecosystem: Environmental > Aquatic > Freshwater > Ice > Liftoff...
CATCTGGTGGGACAACGGCGATGACCAGGTTGGAGGATCCGGCGCAGGTCGTGGTCGGACCTACGGGACCTGCGGACGGCCGAACCAAGGCGCGGGAGGCGTGCGACGGTGCGCGGCTGGCGTTCGAGTTGGGTGCGGGCGTGCGTGAGCTTCGGCTGGCGCGGGGGTGGAGTCAGGCGGACCTGGCGTCGGCTGCGGGGATGATGCAGTCGGCGGTGGCGCGGTTCGAGGCCGGGGGGACGGTGCCGACGTTGTCGGTGCTCGGGCGGATCGCTCGGGCGCTGGACGCCGATCTCACCGTCCGGGTTGAGCCGCGGTCGCACGTGGCTTGACGGTCGCCGCCTGCCGGGCGTGGGGTCACGAAAGAGTGTCAGATCGAGCAGTTCGCGCACGCGGTCTTTCCCACGACCTTCGCCGAACTCGTCGCCGTGACCGGCGGGCAGCCGGCCGACGTGGCGTGAACGGGCCCGACCTCCGCGTGACGTGAACGGTCAACCGCGGCGGCCGGTCGAAGTCCGGCTGCGCGCGACCTAGTGTTCGCTCATGGCCGATCTGCTCTCCGCCCCCGAGCCGCTCCCCGCTCCGGAGACACCCCCCTCGCCCTCCGCGCTGCGCCGGGCGCTGCGCCGGGTGCGCGACGGTGTCACGCTCGACGTCACCGAGGCCGCGATCCTGCTGGCGGCGCGCGGCGACGAGCTCGACGAGCTGCTCGCCGCGGCGTCCCGGATCCGGGACGCGGGGTTGGCCGCCGAGGGCCGCCCCGGTGTCGTCACCTACTCGCGCAAGGTGTTCGTCCCGCTCACCCGCCTGTGCCGCGACCGCTGTCACTACTGCACGTTCGCCACCGTCCCGCACCGCCTACCGGCGGCGTTCCTGGAGCGCGACGAGGTGCTGGAGATCGCCCGTGCCGGGGCGGCCGCCGGTTGCAAGGAGGCGCTGTTCACCCTCGGGGACCGTCCCGAGGAGCGCTGGCCGGCCGCCCGCGAGTGGCTCGACGCCCGGGGTTACGACTCCACGCTGGACTACGTGCGCGCGTGCGCGATCGCGGTACTGGAGGAGACCGGCCTGCTCCCGCACCTCAACCCCGGCGTGCTGTCCTGGGAGGAGCTGACGCGGCTCAAGCCCGTGGCGCCGAGCATGGGGATGATGCTGGAGACCACGGCCGCGCGGCTGTGGAGCGAGCCCGGCGGCCCGCACTACGGCAGCCCCGACAAGGAGCCCGCTGTCCGGCTGCGCACGCTCACCGACGCGGGTCGCGTCGGCGTGCCGTTCACCACGGGCATCCTGATCGGCATCGGCGAGAACCGCACCGAGCGCGCCGAGTCGATCTTCGCGATCCGGTCGGCGGCCCGGGCGCACGGGCACGTCCAGGAAGTGATCGTCCAGAACTTCCGGGCCAAGCCCGACACGGCGATGCGCGACGACCCCGACGCCTCCCTGAAGGACCTGGCGGCCACGATCGCCGTCACCCGGATCGTGCTCGGCCCGAAGATGCGGGTGCAGGCCCCGCCGAACCTCGTCGGGGGCGAGTTCGCGCTGATGCTCGCGGCGGGCATCGACGACTGGGGCGGCGTCTCGCCCGTCACCGCCGACCACGTCAACCCCGAGCGGCCCTGGCCGGCGATCGACGCGCTGGCCGAACATTCGGCCGCGGCCGGGTTCACCCTGCGGGAGCGTCTGACCGTCTACCCGAAGTACGTCCTGGCCGGCTCGCCATGGATCGACACGCGGTTGCACGCCCACGTCGCGGCCCTCGCCGACCCGGCCACCGGGCTCGCGGTCGAGGGGGCGCCCGTGCTCGGCCGCCCGTGGCAGGAGCCCGACGGCGGGTTCGCGTCCACCGGCCGCGTCGACCTGCACGCGTCGATCGACACGGACGGTCGCACGGAGGACCGCCGGGGCGACTTCGAGTCGGTCTACGGCGACTGGGACTCGCTGCGCGACGAACTCGCCGCCAACCGCCGAGCCGCCCCGGAGAGGCTCGACTCCGACGTCCGCGCCGGGCTCTGCCTCGCCGCGTCCGACCCGGCCGCGCTCCTCGACCCGACACACTCCGCCGCAGCCTTTGCTCTGCTCACCTGTACGCATCAGGCGCTCGAGGAGCTCACTCAGCTCGCCGACGACGTGCGCGCCTCCGTCGTAGGCGACGAGGTCACCTACGTCGTCAACCGCAACATCAACTTCTCGAACGTCTGCTACGTGGGGTGCCGGTTCTGCGCGTTCGCCCAGCGCGAGCGCGATGCGGACGCGTTCCGGCTCTCGCTCGACGAGGTCGCGGCCCGCGCGGTGGCGGCGGCGGCCGACGGCGCCACCGAGGTGTGCATGCAGGGCGGCATCGACCCGCAACTGCCCATCACCTTCTACGCCGACCTCGTGCGAGCGGTGAAGGCCGCGGTGCCCGACATGCACGTCCACGCGTTCTCACCGATGGAGATCGTGTCGGCGGCGGCGAAGGCGGGCGTGTCGATCGAGGAGTGGCTCACCGAGCTGCGCGACGCCGGACTCGGCTCGATCCCCGGGACGGCGGCGGAGATCCTCGACGACGAGGTGCGCTGGGTGCTCACCAAGGGCAAGCTCCCGGCGGCCCAGTGGCTGGACGTGGTCGGCACCGCCCACCGCCTCGGCATCCCGTCGTCGTCGACGATGATGTACGGCCATGTCGACGAGCCGCGCCACTGGCTCGGTCACCTCCGCACCCTGGCCACGCAGCAGGACTCCACCGGGGGTTTCACCGAGTTCGTGCCGCTGCCGTTCGTGCATCACAACGCGCCCATCTACCTGGCCGGCCTCGCCCGCCCCGGGCCGACCGAGCGCGACAACCGGGCCGTGCACGCCTTCGGCCGCCTCGCCCTGCACGGGCGGATCGACCACGTCCAGTGCTCCTGGGTGAAGCTCGGCGACTCGCTCTCGGCCCGGATCCTGCAGGGTGGCGCCGACGACATGGGCGGCACGCTGATGGAGGAGACGATCAGCCGGATGGCGGGCTCGGAGAACGGCTCCGCCCGCACGGTGGCGGAGCTGACGGCCATCGCGACGACAGCCGGTCGTCCGGTCCGCCAACGCGGCACCACCTACGGCGAGCCGTTGGCCCGGCTGGTGCCCGCGCGGAGCCTGCTCCCGCTCAGCCCCGCCTGAGCTGCACGAACGGCACTTTCGCACGGCGAGTTCGTGCGAGAGTGCCGTTCGCGCAAACCTGTCGTCGCGCCGGGCCGTACCGTGGCCCCATGGGTGTGCTCGGAGAGATGTTCCCCGGTCCGAAGGTCCTCGACGAGGCCGCCGAGGCGGGTGACGGCGAGAAGTGGCGCCTCGGTCCGATCGACCTGGTCAACGGCACGGTCGAGGTCCACCGGGCCCGGCCACCGGAGGCCGAGCCACCCGAGCCACCCGCACCCTGAGATGGACGTGAGGCTGTTCGGGGTCGATCCGAGAGCCACCACGTTCATCTCACGCGGGGACCGTCCGCAGGTGACGCTCCGGCAGGGCGGGCCCGGGGGTGTTCCTGCTGGCGCACGACCCAGCTCGCCCCGGCCGTCCCGTCCCGCACCTCGACGCCTGCGTCGACCAGGCGGTCGCGCAGCGCGTCCGCGGTGGTGAAGTCGCGGGCGTCCCGTGCGACGGAACGGCGCTCCAGCAGCGCCTCCACCAGCGGGGCGATCCGTGGCGCCGGGTCGGCGAGCCCGTCGCGGGCCGCGGCGGCCAGCTCCAGCACCATGCCGCGCAGGGTGGGTGCGGCGGGCGTGGTCGGCGTCGTCGGACTGCAGCGTGTCGGCCGTCCAGTCGGTGATCGCCTGTTCGAGGCCGAGGACGGCTGAACCCGCAGCGTCGGCGTCGCGGCCGGTCAGGGCGACGTCGAATGCGGCTCGGGCGCGGTCGGCCGCATCACGGAGTGAGACGGCGACGCTCCGAGACTCCGACTCGGGCGCACTCCCACCCCGACTCGCGAGCATCGAGGGCCCGACTCGCGCGCGCTCAGGGCCCGACTCGCGGGTGGACAGGGTTTCTGTGGGGACCACCGTGCCGGTGGGGAGGGTGCGGGAGTGTCCGGCGTCGCCAGGTCAGGGGCGTCACGGTGCGGCCCACGCTGCGTGTGAAGTAGGCGGACGCCTTCTCGGTGATGTCGCCGGGCCCTCGCCCGCGGCGCGCAGCGTCGCGCGGTGCACCTCCACCATCGTCGGCGCCGTCTCGCCCGAGCCCATGATCACCAGCCGGCCGCCGGTCCGGCTCACGCCAGGCTGCCGATCAGCTCCGCCACCCGCTCCGGGTACTGGGCGTGCAGGTCGTGGTCACCGCCGCGGAACTCCACGAGCTCGGCGTGCGGGAGGCCGGCGACGGCCTTGTCGAGCTGCTCGCGCTTGCGGGCCGGCATCGCGTCCGCGGTCGCGGCGAGCAGCAGCACCGGGCAGTGGACCAGCGGGTACAGCGACCGCGGCCGGTGCCGCAGCATGCTGCCGACGATGGCGCGGTGGCGCTCACGCTCCAGCCACGGCGTGACGGTGCCGTCGGGGCGTTCGCGGAGGTTGCCGAGCGTGGCGTCAATCGCGGCATCGGTCCAGTCCGGGTGCCCGCCGCGCAGGCTCGCGCGCAGCACCGCCGCGCTCATCCCGTCGAACCGCGGCGGGGCGAGCATGCCCCAGGCCGCGTCGAGCGTCGGGAACTGGTCGCCCAGGTGCAGCCAGCCGCCGTCGACGAGGACGAGACCGTGCACCAGGTCGGGACGGTCGGCGGCGAGCTGCAGCACGACGTTGCCGCCCCACGACTGGCCCGCGACGACCGGGTCCGTCCAGCCCAACCCCGCGCAGACCGCCGCGAGATCCCGTGCGGCGGCGCGCGTCGCGTCGGTGGGGGCGGCGTCGAGGTCGTCCTCGTCGTCGGTGTCGGAGACCGGGGCCGATGTGCCGTGTCCACGCAGGTCGACGGCCAGCACCGGGTGTCCCGCGGCCGCGAGGTGGGCCCCGACGCCGTCCCAGAGCCGGGCGTTGGACGAGAGGCCGTGCACGAGCAGCACCGGCCGCGCCCGCCCGCCGGTGAACGAGCGGGCGCCGAGCCCCACCGGCCCCGCGTCCACTGTGATGACTTCGGGTACGGCGATCGCTGCGGGCTGCTCCACAACCGGTGAGCCTATGGCCGCCCCCGGACGACCGCCGCGCCACGGCTGGGAGAATCGACCTCATGACCATCCGACCGAGGCTCACGTGACGGGGCCGAGCATCGAGACCGACCGCCGTCCCCGGGTGCTGTCGGGCATCCAGCCCACGGCGGACTCGTTCCACCTCGGCAACTACCTGGGCGCGATCCGGCAGTGGGTGGCCCTGCAGGATGACCACGACGCGTTCTACTTCGTGCCCGACCTGCACGCGATCACCGTCGACCACGATCCGAGGACCCTCGCCGACCGCACCCGCAACGGCGTCGCCCAACTGCTCGCACTGGGGCTCGATCCGGCGCGGTGCACGGTGTTCGTGCAGTCCCACGTGCCGGAGCACACGCGCCTGGAGTGGGTGCTGGGGTGTCTCACGGGGTTCGGCAAGGCCAGCCGGATGACGCAGTTCAAGCACAAAGTCCGCACGTCAGACGTCCGACCGCGCCAGCGTCGGGCTGTTCACCTACCCGATCCTGCAGGCCGCCGACATCCTGCTCTACCAGACCGACCGGGTGCCCGTGGGCGAGGACCAGCGCCAGCACGTCGAGCTCACCCGTGACCTCGCGCAGCGCTTCAACTCCCGGTTCGGCGCGACGCTCACGGTGCCCGAGCCCTACATCCTCCCGGGCACGGCGAAGATCCAGGACCTGCAGGACCCGTCGGCGAAGATGAGCAAGTCCAGCTCCAGCCCCGGCGGCATCGTCAACCTGCTCGACGACCCCAAGGTCTCGGCCAAGAAGATCCGCTCGGCCGTCACCGACACCGAGCGCGAGATCCGTTTCGACGCCGAGGCCAAACCCGGCGTGTCCAACCTGCTCACTATCCACTCGGCGCTCACGGGAACGACGATCGCCGCGCTCGAGGCCGAGTATGCGGGCCGCGGCAACGGGGACCTGAAGAAGGATCTCGCGGAGATCGTCACGGACTTCACTGCGCCGCTCGCGGAACGGGTACGGGCCTATACGGACGACCCGGCCGAGCTCGACCGCGTCCTCGCACGCGGGGCGACCCGGGCGCGTGAGGTCGCCGGCGCGACACTGGCCGCCGTCCACGACAGGATCGGGTTCCTACCGCCGACCGGATGAGGTGACGAGCGTGGCCACCGCCACCGCAGTCGACAAGAGTGCCGACGAGACCCGCGGGCGGGCCGCCGGCACGCAGGACGAGCCCGCCAAGCCCTCGCTGCTCGCGCGGCTGCGCACCCGCTACGGCTGGCTCGACCACCTCATGCGGGCCGGTGGTCGCTACACCGAGCGACACGGCGACCAGTACGGCGCGGCGATCACGTTCTTCAGCGTCCTGTCACTGGTGCCGCTGATCCTGGTCGGGGCCTCCGCGGCCGGCTACGTGCTGTTCTTCAACCCTGCGTTGCTCCGGGAGCTGGAGGCCGGGATCTCGGAGAACCTGCCGGCCGGGCTGGACACGCTCATCGACCCGATCATCACCGACGCGATCGACAACCGTTCGACGGTGGGGATCGTCGGGCTGCTCGGGGCTCTTTACTCCGGGGTCGGCTGGATGTCGAACCTGCGCGAGGCGCTGTCGGAGCAGTGGTCGCAGGTTCCCGAGACCCCGGCGCTGCCGAAGCGGTTGCTGTCCGACCTGGTGGCGCTCATCGGACTCGGACTCGCGCTCGTCGGATCCTTCGCGATCACCGGTGTCGCGTCCGGGTTCACCGAGCGCGTGCTGGCGTTCGTCGGACTCGCGGAACAGGGATGGGCGAAGTTCCTGCTGGCGGCACTCGGCGTCGTGCTCGGCCTGCTGGCCAACTGGCTGATCTTCCTGTGGGTGATCGCCCGCCTGCCGCGCAGTCGCGCCACGCCGCGCAGCGCCGCGAAGGCGGCCCTGCTCGGCGCCGTCGGGTTCGAGATCCTGAAGCAGGTCATGAGCATCTACCTCCAGACCGTCACGACCTCACCCAGCGGTGCGGTGTTCGGGTCCTTCCTGGGCTTGCTCGTATTCGTCTTCTTCGCCTCCCGTTTCGTGCTGTTCGTGACGGCGTGGGCGGCGACCGCGACGGAGAACGAGCAGGAGACACCCGCGCCCGTCCCGGGGCCCGCGGTGATCCACTCCGAGGTCACGGTCCGCTCGGGCCCGACGGGCACGGCAGCCGCCGGTCTCCTCGGCGCGGGCGTCCTGACCGGCCTGCTCCTGGGCCGCCGCCGCACCTGACCCGCGAGTCGGGGTCTGGGTGCGCGCGAGTCGGGGTCTGGGCGTGTGATCCGGCGGCCAGAGCGACGCACGCCCGGGTGGGTCAGCGGCGCGCGCGGCTCCGGACCACGGCGACCCCGGCTCCGGTGATCGCCACGAGGACGCCGATCAAGGCCAGGAGCGGGGCGGGCGTGCCCCCGCCCGTGCGCGCCGGCCCGGCCGCCGCCGTGTCGGACGGCGTGGGGTCGGACGGCGTGGGGTCGGACGGCGCCGGGCCGGACCCGGGTGGTCCGGCTACCGGCGGGTCGGTCGCCGCGGGGGCGGGTGGCACCGGCGGGGCCGCCTCGTCGACGAGCGTGCCGATCGGTGCGGTCCCGGCAGGGAGCGCGAAGCCCCAGTCCAGCAACCCGCCCGCCTGTTGCCACATCGGCAACGGAGTCTGCTCTCCGCGCACCATCGCCACCACGAGCCGCCGACCGTCACGCTCCGCGGCGCCGACGAGCGTGTGCCGGGAGGCGTCGGTGAAGCCCGACTTGCCGCCGAGCGCCCCCGGGTAGTTCGACAGCAACCGGTTGCTGTTGGACAACTCGAAATCGGCCGTTCCCGCGTAGCCGGGGAACCGCACCGACCGGGTGCCGATGATCGCGGCGAACCGCGTGTCCCGCATCGCGACGCGGAACAGCACCGCGAGGTCGTAGGCGGAGGACGCCATGCCGGGCCCGTCGAGTCCGGCCGGGGTCGCCGGCCGGGTGTCGAGCGCGCCCACCTCGCGGGCGGCGGCGGTCATCGCGGCCACCATCGCCGCGTCCCCCCCGAGCTGCCTGGCCAGGGCATGGGCTGTGTCGTTGCCGGAGTTGAGCAGGAGCCCGTCCAGCAGTTGTGCGACGGTGTAGCGACCGCTGGGCCCGATGCCTGCACGGCTGCCCTCGATCCGGGTGTCCTCGACCGTGCCGTCGACCACCGTGGCCAGGTCGAGCTCGCGCAACGCGACCAGCGCCGTCAGCACCTTCAACGCCGACGCGGGTCTGTGCCGCGCGTGCGGGGCCCGGGCCAGCAGGACGGCGCCGGTGTCGAGATCGGCGAGGACGAACGACGCGGCCCCGATCACCATGGCGTCCACGGGCAGCGCGCTCGGCGGTCCGATGTCACCGCACGCACCCAGCGCCGGGCCGCCGACGGGTTCGGCGGGCCACGGCAGGGGATCGAGCGCGGGGGCCGCCGTCTCCGCGACGGCCGGCGGTGCGGGCGGGGCCTGTTGCCCCGGGCAGCCGATGGGGCCGGCAGGAGCGGTCAGCGCCGCAACGAGCACAAGGGTGGCTGTCCACGACACCGCTCAACCCTAGGAGACGGGTGCCGTCCACTCGCCACGCTCGGTCAACAGTCGAGCGGTGCGCTGGTCTGATGTCGCACACGGTGCCCCGACGTGTGCGAGTGGTGAACCGGTCCTCACCCAACGGAGCCGACGATTCGGTCACGCCCCGGGGACGATCGTGTGAACTGGTGTACCCGTCGGTTACCGTTTCCCGTCATCGTGCCGGTCGGGGTCAGGATCGGTCGCAACAGAAAGGCGTTCTGCAGTGCGCAACAGACGAGCTTTGGTGCTGGCAGCGCTGCTGGCCAGTGCCGTAGTGCTGGTGGGCTGTGCCCGCGACACCGGAACCACCCCGCCCGCGGCGGGTGGCGACGCGGCAGCGGGCGAGTGCGCCCGGAATCCCGCTCCGGCCGCGGCCGGCGGTGCGGCGGCCACGGCGGTGCCCGCACTGCCGAACGCCGACGCCAGCGCGTTGAAGGTCGGGTTGGCCTACGACATCGGCGGGCGTGGCGACGGGTCGTTCAACGACGCCGCCGCCGCGGGCCTGGAGAAGACGATCGCCGAACTGGGCGTCGTCAAGGAGAACACCAAGGAGCTCGCCGCTGCCGTCAACGAGAGCGAGGACGCCGCCGCCACACGCCTGCGTCAGCTGGTCGCCGAGGGTTACAACCCGATCGTCGCGGTGGGCTTCAAGTACGCCACCGCGCTGGGCACGGTCGCGGCCGAGTCCCCGGACGTGCAGTTCGCGATCGTCGACGACAGCACGGTCGAGGCACCGAACGTCACCCCGCTGATCTTCGCCGAGGAGCAGGGTTCGTTCCTCGTCGGCGCGGCCGCGGCGCTCAAGACGCAGGCGTGCAGCGTCGGCTTCATCGGCGGCGTCGAGCAGCCTCTGATCCAGAAGTTCCAGGCCGGTTTCGAGCAGGGCGCCAAGGCGGTCGCGCCCGAGATCCAGATCGACTCCACGTACCTCAGCCCGGCCGGGGACTTCTCCGGCTTCAACGACGCCGCCAAGGGTCAGGTCGTGGCGACAGGCCAGTTCGACGGGGGTGCGGACGTGGTCTACCACGCCGCGGGCGCGTCCGGTCAGGGCGTGTTCCAGGCCGCGAAGGCCGCCGGCAAGTCGGCCATCGGTGTGGACTCCGACCAGTACAACGTGCCTGCGTACGCCGACGTGAAGGACGTCATCCTCACGTCGATGCTCAAGCGCGTGGACGTGGCGGTGTTCGACTACGTGAACGCCGTGGCGGCCGGTGACACCAGTACCCTGCCGGAGATCTTCGACCTCTCGGTGGACGGTGTCGGGTACGCCTTGTCGGGCGGCAAGGTCGACGACATCGCCACCGACCTCGACGCCTACAAGGCCGCGATCATCAGCGGCCAGATCACGGTCGACACCGAGCCCACCTCCTAACGGGCTCCAGCCACCGGGGGGTCGGTACCGCCACGCGGACCGGCCCCCCTCTGCCCGTTACGCGTTTCGCGAAAGATGGTGGCATGCCTGAATCCGAGTTCGCGGTCGAGCTGGCCGGCATCACCAAACGGTTCCCGGGCGTGGTCGCCAACGACGACATCGCGCTGCGGGTGCGCCGCGGCCAGGTGCACGCCATCTGCGGGGAGAACGGCGCCGGCAAGTCGACACTCATGAAGATCCTCTACGGCATCCAGCAGCCGGACGAGGGCACGATCTCCGTCGACGGTGCGGTGGTCGGGTTCCGCTCGCCGTCGGACGCCATCAAGGCCGGCATCGGCATGGTCCACCAGCACTTCATGCTGGCCGACAACCTCACCGTCGCCGAGAACATCCTGCTCGGCGCCGAGGCCCTGCACGGCATCGGCGGCGGCGCCCGCAAGCGGATCGCGGAGCTCGCTCACGTGGTCGGCCTCGAGACCGATCCCGGCGTGCTCGTCGAGAGTCTCGGGGTGGCCGACCGCCAGCGCGTCGAGATCGTCAAGGTCCTCTACCGCGGCGCACGCACCATCATCCTCGACGAGCCCACCTCCGTCCTGGTGCCCCAGGAGGTCGACGAGCTGTTCGACACCGTCCGCGGCATGCGCGCCGAAGGCTTCACGTTCCTGTTCATCTCCCACAAGCTCGACGAGGTGCGCGCCATCGCCGACCAGATCACGGTCATCCGACGCGGCACCTCCGTCGGCACGGCGGACCCCAGGACCGTCACCACGCGGCAGCTCGCCGAGATGATGGTCGGTAGCGAACTGCCCAGCCCGCAGACCCGCGAGTCCACCGTCACCGACCGCGAGGTGCTGCGCGTCGAAGGGCTGGAGCTCGCCGGCGACGGCGGTGGACGCCCGTTGCTCGCCGGCGTCGACCTCGTCGTGCACGCAGGTGAGGTGCTCGGGATCGCCGGTGTCGAGGGCAACGGCCAGACCGAGCTCGTCGAAGCGATCATGGGGATCCGCCGGGCCGGTGGCACCGTCGTGGTGGGCGGCCGCGACGTCAGCCGTGCGAGCACCCTGGCGCGCCGGGAGGCGGGCATCGGCTACATACCCGAGGACCGCACGCGCTACGGCCTGCTCGCCACCCAGCCCCTGTGGGCCAACCGCATGCTCGGCTACCAGAGCCGCCCGCCCGTGGCGCGCGGCGGGTTCCTGGGCCTGCTCGACCGCGGCGCCGCCCGGCGCGACACCGAACGGATCATCGCCGAGTTCGACGTCCGGACGCCCGGCCCGGACGTGGCCGCCGCGGCACTGTCGGGTGGCAACCAGCAGAAGCTGGTCGTCGGACGTGAGCTCTCCGGTGACCCGGTGCTGCTCATCGCCTCCCACCCCACCCGCGGTGTCGACGTCGGCGCGCAGGCCGGCATCTGGGACGTGCTGGCCCGCGCCCGCGCCCGAGGCCTCGCGGTCCTGTTGATCAGCGCCGACCTCGACGAGCTGATCGGGCTGTCGGACTCGATCAAGGTGATGTTCCGCGGGCGGCTGGTCGCCGACGCAGACCCGTCGACCGTCACGCCTGAGCAGCTGGGCAGCGCCATGACAGGTGCGGCCATGACAGGTGCGGCCATGACAGGTGCGGCCATGACAGGTGCGGCCATGACAGGTGCGGCGGGGACCGGAACAGCCACGACCGACGCGGGTGCCACCGGGAGACATCGCAGGCCCGGCCAGGGCGCGCGGTGAAGCGTATCCGCACCGTCCTGTTGCCCCCGGCGCTGGCGATCGTCTTCGCGGCCCTGCTGTGCGCCGTGGCGCTGGTGATCAGCGGCGACTCGCCGCTGACCGCGCTCGGCGCGATGATCACCCAGGTGGGTGAGGGCACCACGGCCGTCGACATCATCAACAGCGGGGCGATCTACTACGTCGCCGCCCTGGCCGTCGCGATCGGCTTCCAGATGAAGCTGTTCAACATCGGCATCGAGGGCCAGTTCCGGCTCGCGGCCTGCGTGGCCGCGATCGTCGGCGGGGCGCTCGTGCTGCCGCCGGTGATCCACACGATCGTGATCATCCTGGTCGCCGCCGCGGTCGGCGCGCTCTGGGCGGGCATCGCCGCCCTGCTCAAGGCCTACCGGGGCGTCAGCGAAGTGATCTCCACGATCATGCTGAACTTCATCGCCACCGGCCTCATCGCCTTCCTCATCCGGCGCGACACCTTCGGGCTGCTGCAGGGCAACAACATCTCGACCGCACCCATCCCGGAGAGCGGCCGGTTCCCCGGCATCTCCCTCGGGTCCAGCGGCACGATCTTCGGGATGGTGTTCGTCGCGGCCCTGCTCGGCGTCGGGTACTGGTACATGCTCGGGCGCACCCGGTTCGGGTTCGAGCTCAGGGCGTCGGGGGAGTCGCCGACGGCGGCCACCGCAGGTGGTGTCGACGCACGACGGATGGTGATCATCGCGCTGCTGCTCTCGGGTGCGGTGGCGGGGCTGGTCGGCATCCCCGAACTGGTCGGCCGCGACTTCGCCTACACCCTCACCTCGCCGCAGGGGTACGGCTTCACCGGCATCGCGGTCGCGCTGCTCGGCCGCAACCACCCGGTGGGCATCGCGCTCGGAGCGCTGCTGTGGGCGTTCCTCGACAAGTCGGCCCTGGCTCTGGACAACGTCGGGGTGCCGCGCGAGATCGTGCTGATCATGCAGGGATCGGTCGTCCTGTCGGTCGTCGTCGCGTACGAGATCGTGCGCCGCTACGAGCTGGCCGCCGAGCAGCGCCGGGTCTCCGCGCAGCTGCGGGCGGTTCCGGTCCCGGAGCAACAGGAGGTGAGGTCATGACCGCGACAGCCGCCCGGCCGACCGTGTCCCCGCCCGCCTCGCGCCGTCGCGTGCCGGGCTGGGCGCGCACGATGCTCGTCGTCGCGGCCGGGCTCGTGATCCTCTCGGTCACCGCCACGCTCACGGGGCAGCTCCAGCTCACCTCGCGGGGCACCACGCAGGCGGCCGTCCTGCTGCTGCTGCCGATCCTGTTCGCCGGGCTCGGCGGGCTGTGGGCCGAGCGCGCGGGTGTGGTCAACATCGGTCTCGAAGGTATGATGATCCTCGGGACCTGGGGTGCGGCGTGGGCCGGCTACCAGTGGGGACCGTGGGCCGCCGTGCTCGGTGGGCTGATCTTCGGAGCGCTCGGCGGGCTGCTGCACGCCGTCGCGACCGTGACGTTCACGGTCAACCACATCGTGTCCGGGGTCGCGATCACGCTGCTGGGCCTGGGCGTCACCAAGTACCTGTCGACGCTGCTGTTCCTGCCCGTCTCGCAGAACCCGCGGCAGAGCCCGCGCGTCGAGGGCTTCGACACGTACTCGGTGCAGCCGCTGTCCGACGGGCTCGCCGCCGTGGAGGCCGAGCAGCGCGTGCTGCTGTCCGACGTGGCCGGGATCCTCGGTGGGCTGGTCAGCGGGCTCACCCCGCTGGTCGTCCTCGGCTTCGCGCTGGTGCCGATCAGCTACCTGGTGCTGTGGCGCACGCGGTTCGGGCTGCGGCTGCGCTCGACCGGGGAGAACCCGGTGGCGGCCGAGTCGCTCGGCGTCGCCGTGGTCACCTACAAGTACATCGCCGTGGTCGCCTCGGGTGCGCTCGCCGGGCTCGGCGGCGCGGCGCTCACGCTGAACCCGGGTCAGCTCGGCTACCTGGAGGGCCAGACCGGCGGGCGCGGCTACATCGGCCTCGCCGCGATGATCTTCGGTAACTGGCGGCCGGGCGGGTTGCTCGCGGGTTCTGCGCTGTTCGGCTACGTCGACGGCGTGCAGCTGCGCGCGGGTGGCGAGGCGGTGCACGCGTTGCTCTACGGCGCCACCATCCTCGCCGCCGCGCTCGCGGTGCTGTGGGTGGCGCGGCGGCAGTGGCGTCCGGCCGTGGTGGCGCTCGTCGCGGGTGCGGTCGTGTACGGCCTCTACCAGACCATCGACACCGTCCCGCGCGAGTTCGCCGCCTACGCCCCGCAGCTCGTCACGCTGCTGGTCCTCGCCGTGGCGTCGCAGCGGCTGCGCCCGCCGGCGGCGGTGGGCGAGGAGTACCGGAAGGGCGAGGGTGACTGACTGGGTCGCGCTGCGGGCCAGTGCCGTCGCCGCGGCCGCGTCCGCCTACGCGCCCTACTCGCGGCTCCAGGTCGGCGCCGCGGCGATCTGCGACGACGGGCGGGTCGTCACCGGATGCAACGTCGAGAACGCCTCCTACGGGCTGGGCCTCTGCGCGGAGTGCACGATGGCGGGCCAGCTCCGGCTCTCCGGTGGCGGGCGGCTGGTGGCGGTCGCGTGCCGCGCGGGCACCGGTGAACTCCTCATGCCGTGCGGGCGTTGCCGCCAGGTCCTCTACGAGTTCGGCGGACCCGAGTGCCTGATCGACACCCCGCACGGACCCCGGCCGCTGCGCGACGTCCTCCCCGACGCCTTCGGCCCCGAGCAACTGCCCGTGCGCACCTGAGGTGTTCCCGCGACGACTCCCGCGTACGGGTCCGACGAAGGAGGATCGATGTTCAGCGCAGTCGAGGTGATCGCGACCAAGCGGGACGGCCGCCGGCTCACCGACGATCAGATCGACTGGGTGCTCGCCGCGTACACGCGCGGTGACGTCGCCGACGAGCAGATGGCTGCACTCGCGATGGCGATCCTGCTGCAGGGGATGGACGGCGGGGAGACCGCCCGCTGGACCCAGGCGATGATCGACTCCGGGGAGGTACTCTCCTTCTCGGGCGTCGGGCGTCCGCTGGTGGACAAGCACTCCACCGGTGGGGTCGGCGACAAGATCACGCTGCCGCTCGCGCCCCTCGTCGCGACGTGCGGGGCTGCGGTGCCGCAGCTCTCGGGACGCGGGCTCGGCCACACCGGCGGCACGCTGGACAAGCTGGAGTCGATCCCCGGCTGGCGCGCCTCGCTGACGCTGGAGGAGATCACCGCCCAGCTCGCAGACGTGGGCGCGGTCATCTGTGCGACGACGCCCACGCTCGCCCCCGCCGACCGCAAGCTGTACGCGCTGCGTGACGTGACCGGCACCGTCGAGTCGATCCCGCTGATCGCCAGCTCGATCATGAGCAAGAAGATCGCCGAGGGGACCGGAGGGCTCGTGCTCGACGTCAAGGTCGGGTCCGGAGCGTTCATGAAGACCGCTCCTCGGGCGCGGGAACTGGCCGAGACGATGGTGCGGATCGGTGGCGCGCACGGGCTGGCGACCACGGCGCTGATCACCGACATGTCGGTGCCGCTGGGCCGCGCCGTGGGCAACGCGCTGGAGGTCACCGAGTCCGTCGAGGTGCTGCGCGGCGGCGGGCCGGCCGACGTCGTCGCGCTCACCGTGGCGCTCGCGCGGGAGATGCTGGCACTCGCTGGCGTGTCCGATGTGGACCCGGCCGCGGTGCTCGCGTCCGGGGCCGCCTACCCGGTGTGGGAGCGGATGATCGCGGCCCAGGGCGGCGACCCGTCCGCGCCGCTCCCCGTGGCGACACACGTCGAGGCCGTGGTGGCCGACCGCTCCGGTGTGGTGGACGTGGACGCCCTGTCCGTCGGGGTCGCCGCGTGGCGGCTGGGGGCCGGACGGGCCCGCAAGGAGGACGCCGTACAGGCGGCCGCCGGGGTGCTGCTCCTCGTCGAGCCGGGGGACCAGGTGGTGGCCGGGCAACCCCTGCTGGAGCTGCACACCGACACCCCCGACGCCGTCGCCGGCGCACGCGCCGCACTGGCCCAGGGTCTGGTGGTATCCGAGGACCCCAAGCCCCGCCCCACCCTGCTCCACGCCACGATCCGCCCCTGACAGCGGGTTGGGGGGTCGGTTAGTCGTCGTCGGGGTCGTCGGTGACCGTGTCGCTCGCGGACGCGCCGTTGCCCGACCTCACCGTGACCTTGCGGCCACGGCGCTGGGCCGGGCGGGGTGGCGGCGTCTGGGCGTTCCCGCCGCGGCCCAGGATCAGCTCCGCGAAGGTGGCCATGGCCTCGTCGAGCTGCCCGGCGTTGCGGCGCTCGGACTCCTCGTTGGCCCGCTCCACGAGCGCGCGCAGCGCGTTCACGTCGGGCCGCTCCGCCAGCACGGAGTCGAGACGGCCGAGCTTCTCCTGGATGCTGCCGTCGAGGCTGCCGATCTTGCCGCCGAAGCCTTCGTCGAGTGAGTCGAGGCGGTTCGTGACGCCGTCGAGGCGCCCGGCGAGCGACTCCAGCCGCGCTGCGAGCCCGTCGAGCGGCTCGGTGGGGTCGACGGCGGGACGGGCGGCGAGGTCCTCGAGGCGGCGGTGCAGGCCGATGCCGGTGTCGCCCAGGAGGTTGCGCAGACCCTCGCCGGTCTCGTTGAACGCGCGGGTGGTGGCCTCGATCTGCTCGGTCACCGTGCGCTCGACGCCGTCGATCCGCTCCCGGATCGGGTTCCCGACGGCGGTGGGCATGGCGTCGAGGCGCATCTCGTGGCGGTCGAGGCGGCTGTCGAGCTCGTCGAGCCGCTTGTGCAGGCCGCCGAGCCGGTCGTCGAGCCCGTCCATGCGGCCCGACACACCCTCCAATCGCCCGGCCATCCCGTCGAGGCGCCCGTCGAGCTGCGCGAACGGCTTGGCCAGCTTGTCGGGAAGCGCCTCCACCGCGCGCATCATCGATGCGAGGGTGGCGTCCTGGGCGTCGAGCTTGGCGACGGTCTCGTCGAGCCGCTCGGCCAGGACGCTGACCTCGGTGCGGTCGGGCAGCTCCGTGAGCCGCTTGCGCATGGAGCCCAGTGCGTCGAGGGCGGCCAGGCGGGCGTGGATCTCGTCGAGCGAGTCGAAGATCTGTTGTTGCTCGCTGTCACGGATCTCGGCGGCGCGCACGAGCATGCCACGCATGCGGTCGAACGACAGGGTGGATTCATTGCTCATGGCGGCGGGGAGCTTCCTGAAGAGCTGAACACGAGGACCGGGGCAACTCCGAGGGTAACGACAGCTGTGGATCACACGCCCGGGGCTCCCTTTCGGGTGAAATCCTACTCGTTCGGTGCAACGGTGGCTGACCCGTCCCGATCCGTTCGGACGCGTGTTCTAGCGTGTGCCCGGTGCCTGCGCCGTTGAACCTCGACACCGTCCGCGACGCGCCGAAGGTACTGCTGCACGACCACCTCGACGGCGGGCTGCGGCCGGCCACGGTCATCGAGCTGGCCGACGCGGCGGGCTACGGCGCGCTTCCGAGCACCGACGCCTCGGAGCTGGGCGGCTGGTTCCTCACCGCGTCGCACTCCGGGTCGCTCGGGCGCTATCTTGAGGGCTTCGGCCATACGGTCGGGGTGATGCAGACCGAGGACGCACTGGTGCGAGTCGCCGCCGAGTGTGCCGAGGACCTCGCCGACGACGGCGTGGTCTACGCCGAGGTGCGGTTCGCCCCCGAGCTCCACGTCGAGGAGGGGCTGGCGCTCGACGCCGTGGTCGAGGCGGTGTTGGAGGGCTTCCGAGTCGGTTGCGCGCGTGCCGCGGCACGGGGCCGTCGGATCCGTGTCGGCTGCCTGCTCACCGCGATGCGTCATGCGGCGCGGTCGCGCGAGATCGCCGACCTGTCCATCCGCTACCGCGACGTCGGCGTGGTCGGGTTCGACATCGCGGGCGCAGAGGCCGGATTTCCCCCCACCCGTCACCTCGACGCGTTCGAGTACCTCCGCCAGCAGAACGCGCATTTCACGATCCACGCCGGCGAGGCGTTCGGGTTGCCGTCGATCTGGGAGGCGCTGCAGTGGTGCGGCGCCGACCGGCTCGGCCACGGCGTCCGCATCGTCGACGACATCACGGTCGACGAGCACGGCACGCCCGTGCTCGGCCTGCTCGCCGCCTACGTTCGCGACATGCGGATCCCGCTGGAGATGTGCCCGACGTCCAACGTGCACACGGGCGCGGCGAAGTCCTTGGCCGACCACCCGATCGGCCTGCTCACCGATCTGCGTTTCCGGGTCACGGTCAACACCGACAACCGGTTGATGTCGGATGTGTCGATGACCCGCGAGATGACGGCGCTGGCCGACACGTTCGGCTACGACTGGAACGACATGCAGTGGTTCACGGTCAACGCGATGAAGTCCGCCTTCATCCGCTTCGACGAGCGCCTCGCCTTGATCAACGACGTCATCAAGCCCGGGTACGCGGCGCTGCGGTCCTGACCGATCCGGTCCGCCGTCGGTCGACGGACCCCGACCGTCGTGGGTCCGTCCGATCCGGTCGCGCCGATCTCTCGACCGCCGTAATGTTGTACCTCGTGAGGCCGACGGGCACGGCGGCATGCCCGGGCGGAGCTCGCCCGGGAGTCCCGCGGTCGAAGACGGCCATCCCACGGCTCTCGCTGGGCCGTCGCACACCGCGTGGGTGTCGCTCGACGAGGACGACAACGACAACCATCGTTTCTGGGCCTCTGTCCTCACCGCTGTCGCGTCCTGCGCGGTCGTGGACGAACGCGGCCTCTTCGACCGCATCCACATCCCTGCCGCGGCGAGTGCCGACGCGGATTTCCTGGCCGCGGTGCTGGACGCCTGTGACCGGTTGCCGGAGTCGACCCGGCTGGTGCTCGACGACGTGCACGAGCTCACCGCACCCGGGCCGCTGCACGGGCTGGGGTTCCTGGTCCGCAACCGGTCGCCCGGGGTGCGGCTCGTCCTGGCCGGTCGCATCGATCCACCGTTGCCCGTGGCGCGGCTGCGCCTGGCCGGTGAGTTGTGCGAGGTCCGGGCCCACGACCTGGTGTTCTCCCCCGCGGAGGCCGCCGACATGTTCGCGGCGGCACAGGTGTCCGTGCGGCCCGACCAGGTCCGGCTGCTCATCGCCCAGACCGAGGGGTGGCCGGCCGGGTTGCGCCTGGCCGCGTTGTCGCTGCGCGGCTCGTCCGACGTCGAGGGGCTCCTGTCCGACCTGGTCGGCAACAGCACGGCGATCCCGGACTACCTGGTGGAGGAGATCCTGTCGCGGATGGCGCCGGAGGTTCGTCTCCTGCTGCGGTCGGTCAGCATCTGTGACCAGCTCTCCGTGGAGCTGGCTGCGGCCCTGTCGGACCGTTCCGACGCGGGTGAGCTGCTGGACGCGCTCGAACAGGAGACGGCACTCGTCCTGCGCTGGGGGCGCGGCTGCTGCGGCGTCACGGTGTGGCCCTCGTCTCGAGCGGGCAGCACGCCGCCGTGCGCACGAACGTGTCGTGGTTGGGCGAGCACGTCGGTGCCGACGCGTGGTTCGTCCTGGTCGCAGCGCTCGCCGCCCTGGAGGGTGGGGGCGTCGCGGAGGCCGCCGAGCACCTGCGTCGGGCCGACGCGGCGTGGCCGCCCGAACCCGGTGCGGCCCTGGTCGCCCTGGCCGGGCTGGTCCGATCGAGGTACGCCGAGCTGACCGGCGGCCCCTCCTCGTGGTTGTCGCCGACGCCCCACGTCGTCGAGCGGGGTGCAGCGGGGTCCGGTCCCGGCCCGGCGCAGGACGAGCAGGGTCTGACGTCGATGGTCGAGCTGAACCGTTCCCTCGCCCTGGTGACGGCAGGTCGTCTCGGCGACGCCCGGGCCCTCGCGGAGTCGGTTCTGGACCGCGCACGCCGTCAGCAGCACGGCTACCTGGCGGCCCGCTCCATCGCCGTCCTCGGGTCGGCCGCGTCGAAGGAGGGCGACTACCGGCGGATGACGACGCTCGCCGAGCGGGCCGACAGCGAACTGCCGGAGTCGGAGTGGCGCTTCACGGCCGGGTCCCGTCTGACGTCGGTGCTGCGGGCCTACGGGGCGTGGCTGCGGGCGGAACCGGCGGCGTGCCTCGCGTTGCTCGACCCGGTTGCTCGTCCTGCAGACAGCTGGGCCGGTCGGATCGCGGACAGCCTGCAGCCGATGCGGGGCACCGCTGTGGCGCCTCGACGGTGAGCCTCGGCGAGCGCCCGCCCGGCGGCCTCCCCGGAGCGGGCGAGGTGTCAGCGCGAGTGCAGGCGCGCGGTGAGGTCTTCGACCAGCTCCCGCCACTTCGCCGCCTCCACCTCGAAGGGGGCGCTGGGGGCCAGGCGGGTCGGGTCCGGCCGGACGACGAAGGACACGAGCCAGCCCAGGGCCTGGCTCTCGGTGAGCGTCTCGCGCGGCTCGGGGTCGCCGGCCCACTCGCCGACGTCGAGCAGCAGCTCGGTGGCGAGCTCCAGCTGGGAGGCGTCGACAGCCAGGGTGCCTTCGGCGATGTCGTGGTCCAGCCCCGTCAGCGTGTAGGCGTTCAGCTCGTCGACCTCCACCTCCAGCTCACCGACCGCGGCGCGTTCCACGACCTCGGCCCAGGTCGAGACGCCGTCGAGATCGTGGCCCTCCGCGCCGCCCTCGTCGCCGTCCTGGCCGATCCAGCGCGCCAGCGCCCGTTCCGAGGTGAACACCTCGATCCGCCCGCCGGAGCCGAGGAACACCGGCTTGTCGTCGAGGTAGCAGCGCAGCGTGACGAAGTCACCGTCGCGGGTGGTGATCCGGATCGGGTCGATGCCGATCTCCTCCCAGAACCCGGGACCCGCGTCGTCCTCGTCGTCGTCGGCGTCGTCGGCGTCGTCGGTGCGACCCAGGACCACCACCTCGGCGTCGAGGACCACGACCTCCTTCTCGGCCGCCGCGAGCGCCGCGGGGTCGACGTCTGGGGTGTCGATGAGGTCGTCGAGCGCGTCGATGACCTCGTCCCAGCGTTCGGCGACGACCTCCACCATCTGCTTCCACAGCCGCGCGCCCTCCCGCCCGACGAACGGCAACGTGCCCTGGCGCAGCAGGGCGAACCCGGGCGCCGAGTCGAGCACCTCGATGACGCCGTCGAGCTCGCAGACGTCCGCGATCGAGCGCACCATCTCGGTGATCTCGGCGAGCTCACCGATGGTCCAGGTGTCGGCATCCTCGGCGGCGATCTCGGGCAGGCCGATGATGTCGTAGCGCTGCGTCTCCTCCGGCGTCAGCTCGGTGACCGACAGCGTCGGCACCACCGACCAGGCGGGGTGGTCGACGAGGTCGTGCTCGCGCACCGTCCGGACGAACGCGGCCAGCTCCGCGACCTCCGGGAACCCGAACAGCGCGTCGTCGTCGCCGAGGAAGGCCTCCCACTCCTCGCCGTCCTCACGCCATCTGGGCGCCCACAGCGTGACGAGGTCGCCCTCGGTGAGCGAGAGCTGGATCGGGACGATGTCACTGGCCACGGCGGTGAGCCTATGACCCCCTCCGGTCAGCGACCTACCGGGTGCCACACCGTCTTGATCTCGGTGAACGCGCGCAGCCGGGTCAGGCCGGGCGGGCGTGTCGGGTCGGGTTCGGTGCCCGGTCGGGGCAGTACCCGCTTCACGGTCCCGGCCGCGGCACGCTCGAGCTCGACGGCCAGCTCGGCGGGTGCGCCGATGAGGTCGAGCGCCTGGACCTCGGCGTGCGCGGCGAGCCACGGGGCGAGCTCCGCGACGCGTCCGGTCAGCAGGTTCGCGACCCCGGCGGGCACGTCGGACGTCGCCAGCACCTCGGCCAGCCCGACAGCGGGCAGCGGCCGCTCCTGCGAGGTGACGACGACCGCCGTGCACCCGGTGGCGAGCACCGGCGCGAGCACGTCGACGAGCCCGAGCAGCGACGACGCCTGCGGCGCCAGCACCCCGACGACCCCGGTCGGCTCGGGTGCGGACCAGTTGAGGAACGGCCCGGCGACGGGGTTGACCGAGCCCAGCACGGTGGCGATCTTGTCGGTCCAACCCGCGTACCAGACCCACCGGTCGATCGCGGCGTCCACCAGCCCGGACGCCTTCCGGCGCGTCCCGCCCTCGGCGGCCACGACGTCGTCGACGAACTGCTCGTGGCGGGCCTGCATCAGCTCCGCGACCCGGTAGAGGACCTGCCCGCGGTTGTAGGCCGTGGCCCCCGACCAGCCCGCCCCGGCGGTGCGGGCGGCGCTCACGGCGTCGCGGACGTCCTTGCGGGACGCGAGCGCGGCGTGCGCCAGCAACCGGCCCTTCGTGTCGGTGACGGGGTAGCTGCGGCCCGACTCCGACCGCGGGAACGCGCCGCCGATGTAGAGCTTGAAGGTCTTCGCGACGCCGAGGCGGCCGTCGACGGGCGGGGACAGGCTCATCGCACTCCCTCGTGGCGTCGGGCGCGCGGGCGCGGGGTCGAGGACCCGCTCGCGAGCCCGCTCACCTGGGTGAACGTGGTGTCGATCCGTGCCGCCGATCTTCTGTCCACGGACCAGAGTCAACCACGTCGGCCTCACCGGGGCTCGGCTCGATTCGCGTGCGCGGCAAGCAGCCACAAGCAGGCACGGCCGGCGGGGCGCGGCGCAGCGGGCCGACGGGCAGCCGCGGCACCGCCCGTCGGCACCGGCCACGTGTCCGGCGAGCAGGGCAGGAACGACTCCCGACAGCTGGGCGAGCTCGTGTGCGGTGGCGAGGAACCGGTCGTCCTCGCCGAGCCGGACATTCTCGGCGGGCGGCGCGTTCGGCGCCCGGTGGCGGAAGAGCAGCTTCAGCGGTGGCAACGGGGAAGGCTGCATCGAGGTGGCGTTTCTCGATTGCGACCGGGTGGCCGTGCGCGGCACGAAGGACCGCACCGTGCCCCCGCACCTTCATGCCGCGGCCGCGTGGTCCGCATTCGTGGCGGGCGTCCTGGACGGCGAGTTCGACCGCCTCTGATCGAAGGTCCCGTCCGCGCTGCTGGTCCGTGCAGTGCCGCTGAGCCGAGCCCGCCCAGCTGGTGGCGGCGAACGGCGACGCCGACCTCGGCGCGCACGGCTGCGTGGTGCACTCAGACGTGCAGGTAGGCGTCCAGGCCGATCCGGCCGCCCTCCCGGCCGAAGCCGGACTCGCGGTAGCCGCCGAACGGAGCCGTCGGGTCGAAGCGGTTGAAGGTGTTGATCCACACCACGCCGGCGCGCACCCGCTGCGCCGTCCACAGTGCCTTGGAGCCCTTGTCCGTCCAGATCCCCGCGGACAGGCCGTACGGGGTGTTGTTCGCCTTCGCGACAGCCTCGGTGGGTGTGCGGAACGTCAGCACCGACAGCACCGGGCCGAAGATCTCCTCGCGCGCCACCCGCATCGACTGCTCGACGCCGGTGAACACGGTCGGCGGGAAGAACAGGCCGCGCTCGGGCAGCGGGCACGAGCTGGTCCACCGGACGGCGCCCTCGGCGTCACCGGCCGCGGCCATGTCGACGATCCGGTCCAGCTGTACGCGGGAGTTGATCGCGCCGACGTCGGTGTTCTTGTCGAGCGGGTCGCCCACGCGCAGCGTCTCGATCCGGGCGCGGAGCAGCTCTCCGAACTCCTCGGCGATCGACTCCTGCACCAGGAGCCGCGAACCCGCGCAGCACACGTGGCCCTGGTTGAAGAAGATCCCGTCGACGACGCCCTCGACGGCCTGGTCCAGCGGCGCGTCGTCGTAGACGATGTTGGCAGCCTTGCCGCCGAGCTCGAGGGTGAGCCGCCGGCCCGTGCCAGCGAGGCGGCGCCCGATCTCCTTGCCGACGTCGGTGGAGCCGGTGAAGGCGACCTTGTCCACATCGGAGTGTCCGGCCACCGCGGAGCCGACGTCGCCTGCTCCCGGCAGCACGTTGAGCACACCGGCGGGAAGGCCGGCCTCGGCGGCGATCTCGGCCAGCACGAGGGCCGTGAGCGGCGTCGTCTCGGCGGGCTTGAGGACGATCGTGTTGCCTGTGGCGAGGGCGGGCGCGATCTTCCACACGGCCATGAGCAGGGGGAAGTTCCAGGGGATCACCGCGCCGACGACGCCGAGGGGGCGCGGGTCCGGGCCGAGCCCCGCGAACGCGAGCTTGTCGGCCCAGCCGGCGTGATGGAACAGGTGCGCCGCGGCGGTCGGCACGTCGACGTCGCGGGACTCGCGGATCGGCTTGCCGTTGTCGAGCGTCTCGAGCACGGCGAGCTCGCGGGAGCGCTCGGCGAGGACGCGCGCGATCCGGAACAGGTACTTCGCGCGCTCGGCGCCCGACATCGGGCCCCAGGTCTTCTCGTACGCGCGGCGGGCGGCGGCAACGGCCCGGTCGACGTCCTGCGGGGACGCCGTGCCGACCTCCGCGAGCACCTCCTCCGTGGCCGGGTTGACCGTCTTGAGCGGCTCGCCACCACCGTCGACGAAGGCCCCGTCGACGAACGGCCGGTACGACGGCGCCACCTCGGCGAGCGACGCCGACTCGGGCGCGGGGGCGTAGGTCCAGGGGTCCATCAGGACGCTCCGATGTACTCGGTGCCGGCGTAGTGGCCCTCGACCTGCGTGCGGCGCTGCCGCAGCAGATCGGCGAGCAGGGAGGACGCACCGAAGCGGAACAGATCGGCGGTGAGCCACGCGGGCCCAGCCACCTCGTTGACGGCGACGAGGTGGCGGATCGCGTCCTTCGTGGACCGGATGCCGCCGGCGGCCTTGACGCCGCGGTACTCGCCGGTGAGGCGGTGCCAGTCGCGCACGGCCTGCAGCATCACCTGCACCACCGGGAGAGTGGCGGCGGGGGAGATCTTGCCCGTCGAGGTCTTGATGACGTCGCCGCCCGCGAGCAGCGCGAGCCAGGACGCCCGGCGCACGTCGTCGTAGCCGGCCAGCTCGCCGGTCTCCAGGATGACCTTGAGGTGGGCGTTCCCGCAGGCCTGCCTGACGGCGACGATCTCGTCGTGGATCTTGCCGTAACGCCCGGTCAGGAACGCGCCGCGGTCGATCACCATGTCGATCTCGCCTGCCCCGCCCTCGACCGCCAGCGCGGTGTCGGCGAGCTTCACCGCCCGCGACGACCGTCCCGACGGGAACGCCGTGGCCACCGCCGCGACCTGCACTCCGCTGCCCGCGAGGCGCTCCACCGCACCGCGGACGAGGTCGGGGTAGAGGCAGACCGCGGCCACCGGCGGCACGTCGGGGTACTCGGCGTCGGGGCGCCGCGCCTGCGCGCAGAGCGACGCGACCTTGCCGGGGGTGTCGGAGCCCTCCAGCGTCGTCAGGTCGATCATGGATATCGCCAGGTCGATGGCGCGGAGCTTCGAGCCCTTCTTGATGCTGCGGGTGGCGAGGGTCGCCGCTCGGCGTTCCAGCCCGACCTGGTCGACACCGGGCAGCCCGTGCAGGAAGCGCCGCAGGGAGGCCTCGTCACGGCCGACACCCGCGAACCCACCGGTGCTCTCGGCGGTGGCCCGCGGGGCGGGAACGGTCCTCGTCACGGCCCCAGTCTAGGCATCCGGTGCGGGCCGGATCAGGTGGAGTTGTGCAGCCGGACGACGCCGACGGTGACGTCCTCGAGCCCGCCGCGGTCGAAGTCGCGGCGCAGTTGGTCGGCCTTGACCGTGGCCGTCAACCCGTCGAACGGCCCGTGGGCGTCGATCTCACCGGTCTGGGGGTCCACGGCCAGCACGACGTAGCCGTCGCACCGCGTGAGCTTCTCGGCCGCGGCAACCAGTGTCGCGTCTTCGGAAGTCCTGTTCTCCGGCATCGGATCACCTCCTCGTGTTCCCAGTAGAGCGTCGCGGGGAGGCCCAGCGTGACAGTGTGCGTGGCAGACCACCCGTTCGGGTCAGGGTGAGAACGGTGAACGATCACTGGCGGTGGGGGACACGGGACGGTGAGCGCATGAACCGGTGGACCGGACCGGTCAACGTGACCCCGTTGACACTCCTGGTGATCGCGACGACCAGCGGTGTGCTGGTGTTCGCGGCGGGTGCGGAGCCCGGCTCGGGCGTGGTCGTCGCCGTGCACGGCGGGGCCGGTCTGGGGCTGTTGCTCCTCGCTCCCGCCAAGTTCGCGATCGCGCGGCGGGGGCTGCGACGGCCCGGTCGGCCGCGGAAGGCGGTCAGCTCCGCATTCACCGCACTGGTCCTGCTCGCGGTCGGCAGCGGCCTCCTGCACGCCGTCGGCGGCTTCGCGCCGTTCGTCGGGCTGCTGCCGATGCAGATCCACGTCGGGTCCGCGGTGGGGGTGGTCGTCCTCCTCGTCGCGCACGTCCTCGCCCACCTGCAGTGGGAACCACTTGGTGCTCGGGCACGGCGGCCCGGCACGGCTCGTGGCCCCCGGCCGGCGCGGGTTCTGGTGGGTGAAGTGGGTGGTCGCGATCGAGGTGGTCGACGAGCCGTGGTGGTGGCAGCCCCCGTTCCCCCTTCAATGATCTTGTCGGCGCGGGCCCCACCGGTCGGACGGTGCACCGGGGACCGTGCGGGTGCCAGGATCGGGTCATGCGCACCCTCCGCACCCCCGACGAGCGGTTCGCCGTCCTCCCCGGCTTCGACCTCGCACCCCACTACGCGGAGGTCCCCGACGGCGACGGGGGCACGCTGCGCATGGCGTGGGTCGAGGACGGTCCGGCGGACGGGCCGGTCGTGCTGCTGCTCCACGGTGAGCCGAGCTGGTCGTTCCTGTACCGGACGATGATCCCGGTGCTCGTCGACGCGGGCCTGCGCGCCGTGGCACCGGACCTGGTCGGGTTCGGCCGTTCCGACAAGCCGGCCGAGATCGGTGACCACAGCTACGCGCGGCACGTCGAGTGGGTGCGGTCCCTCGTGTTCGACGCGCTCGACCTGCGCGACGTCACGCTCGTGGGGCAGGACTGGGGCGGCCTGCTGGGGCTGCGACTGGTGGCGGAGCATCCCGACAGGTTCGCGGCGGTCGTCGCCGCCAACACCGGACTCCCCACGGGCGAGGACGACATGCCGGCGGTGTGGTGGCAGTTCCGGCGGGCCGTGGAGAAGGCGCAGACGCTGGACGTGGCGCGGCTGGTGCAGTCCGGCTGCCGCACGCCGTTCCCGCCCGACGTGCTGGCCGCCTACGGCGCTCCGTTCCCCGACGAGTCCTACAAGGCGGGTCCCCGGGCCATGCCGACGCTGGTGCCCACCCGGCCCGACGACCCCGCCACGATGGCCAACCGGGCCGCGTGGGCCGCGTGGGCCGACATCGACATCCCGTTCCTGTGCGCGTTCAGCGACGGCGACCCGATCACCGCCGCCATGGGACCGGTGCTGCGCGCGGCGATGCCGGGGGCCGCCGGTCGCGAACACCCCACGATCACCGGGGCCGGGCACTTCCTGCAGGAGGACGCCGGGCCCGCGCTCGCCGCCGAGGTGGCCCGGTTCGTGGCCTCGATCCGGTGACCGGTCCCGGCGCCCGCCCGGGCCTCGTCGCCGTCCCGGCGGGCCGTGACGACGACCCCGGGCCGTCGCGGCCGTCGCGAAGCTCGGTGAGGGCGGCCGGGTGGGGGTGCCGGGAGCTCGGCGTGGGTGCCGGTCTCGCGCCGCGGACCAGCCGGTTCTCGTGGCTGCGACCCGGCCCGCTGATCGCGTCCCGCAACGCCGTGCTCGCCCGCCTGCTCGGCGATCCCACCGACGACATGCGCCGGGAGTGGCTGCGCCGGCTCGACCGGTATGCGCGGGCCGTCGGCGTCGCGCCCCCGCCGCGGGACCGGCTCGTCACCCGTTTCGCCGACCGGGACGCGATCTCCGTGGCCGTGCTGGGCGACCCCGGTGAGGGTGACGCGTCGCAGTACGTCGTGGTGCCCGTGTTCGAGCGCGTCGCCGCCGACACCGACCTCGCCGTCGTCTGCAGCGACGTGATCTACCCGGCGGGCGGGGTCCGCCCCTACGCCGACCGCTTCTACCGCCCGTACGCCGACTACCCGGGCCCGATCTACGCGCTGCCCGGCAACCACGACTGGTTCGACGGCCTCACCGGCTTCATGACCGCGTTCTGCGACGCGCCGCCCGACTCCGGCGCGCCGGAGGTCCCCGGCCCGGGCCCGGCCTGGAAGCGCGCCCTGCGGCGGCTGCTGTGGCGGCGGGCGCCGAAGGGGACCGTCGAGGACGTCGCCGCCATGCGCTGGTACCGCGACGCGGAGTCGCAACAGGCCGTCCAGCCCGGCCCGTACTGCGCGATCGACGCCGGCCCGGTGCGGCTGGTGCTGATCGACACCGGGGTGGCCGGGGGCCTCGACCGCGACCAGGGTGAGTGGCTCCGTGCGGTGTCCGCGGGTGCGAAACCCAAGATCCTGCTCACCGGCAAGCCGCTCTACACCTACGGTGAGCTCCAGCGATGCCCGATCGAGGGCGGGGGTGACGTCAACGAGATCGTCACCGACCCCGCGTTCAACTACGTCGCGGCGATCGGCGGCGACGACCACAACTACCAGCGTTACCCGGTGCTGCAACGCGACGGGCGCACGGTCCAGTACCTCGTCGCGGGCGGGTCGGGAGCGTACCTGTCGGCGACCCACCAGATCCCGAACGTCGACCGCCTCGCGCCCGCCGCGTACGAGGACGCGTTCCGCTGCTACCCGCTGCGCGGCGACTCCCTGGCGCACTTCAGCCGTCGTTACGACGCCGTGCTCGGACTCGGTCTCGGCCGGCTCGCGATCTCCCCCGACGACGCCACCGCGATCATGGCCGAGAGGCTCGGGATCGACCCGCCCCGTCCGGGCTCCGCGCACCCGGACGAACGGGCGCGCCGGGCCGCCGAGCGCGTGTACCCGCTGCCCGCGCGCGGCAACACGGCCGCCCACAACCTGATGTCGCTGCTGTTCGACTCGAACGCCGTGCCGCAGTTCAAGAGCTTCCTGCGCCTCGACGCCACGAGCGAGGAGATCGTGCTGAGCTGCTGGTCGGCCACGGGCTGCCGCGAACACGAGCACGACCCCGCGTGCGAGGACCGCGTGCGCGCCACCCGCCGAACCGACGGTCGATGGACCTGGACGAGCGAGACCCCCGCCCGCCGGGTGCCGTAGGGACCGGTCACCTCCGCCGCACCCGCCGTGTCCACCTAGCCTCTGGCCATGGATGTGCGGGTCGTCGACCACCCACTGGCCAAGGCGCGGCTGTCCACCATGCGCGACGCGCGCACGGACAACGCGACGTTCCGGGCCGCGCTGCGCGACCTGACCCTGATGCTGATCTACGAGGCCACCCGCGACGCGCCCGTCGTCACCGCGCCGCTGCACACCCCCGTCGCGCGCACCACGGGCTATCGGCTGGCGAACCCGCCGCTGCTGGTGCCGGTGCTGCGCGCCGGCCTGGGCATGGTCGACGCCGCGCAGGCGCTCATGCCCGAGGCGCAGATGGGATTCGTGGGGCTCGCCCGCGACGAGGAGACGCACCGCCCGACGCCCTACATGGAGTCGCTGCCCGAATCACTGCACGGGCGTCCGGTGTTCGTCCTTGATCCGATGCTCGCCACGGGCGGGTCGATGGAGCACACGATCCGGCTGCTCACCGAGCGCGGCACGTCCGACGTCACGGCGATCTGCGTGCTCGCCGCCCCGGAGGGCATCGCGCACCTGGCCGGGAGCGGTCTCCCGGTGCGGGTGATCACGGCGAGCGTCGACGAGCGCCTCAACGACTCGGCGTTCATCGTCCCCGGTCTCGGCGACGCGGGGGACCGGCAGTTCGGAGCCGTCTAGCGCCGTGCCGGCGCTCCCCTCGTGCGGCCGACGCTCCTCGTCGACGGGGGGCGTGGGCGTGGTCGGGGGGCACGGCGCCGGCGATCAGCGCAGGGCTGTCAGCAGCCCGGCCTTGGCACCGAACAGCGAGTACACGCGGTGCCAGCCCGGATGCGACGGTTCATCCGAGCAACCCGTGTACGTCGGCACGCAGCCGGTCGAGCCGTCGCCCGGCCGCCGCCCGGGCCGCGGCGAGCGCGTCCCCGGCAGGCACCGGCTCGACGACCTGCAGGTAGGCCTTGAGCATGGGCTCCGTCCCCGACGGCCGGACCACGAGCCGCTCACCGGTCCGTCGCAGCACCAGCACGTCGGGTGCGGGTCGCTCGACCGACCAGCCCGCGGGCGGCGCGGACCGCAGCCGCTCGACGGCCGCGTCGCGCGTCGCGGGCTCCATCCGCAGCGACATCCCCGCCGTCAGGTGCACCCCGTGGGCGACGGCCAACTCGTCGAGCCGGTCGAGCAGCCCCCGGCCCGCGGCACGCAGCCCGGCGGCGAGATCACAGGCGACGACGGCCGCGGCGATGCCGTCCTTGTCGCGCACGGCGTCCGGGTCGACGCAGTAACCCAGTGCCTCCTCGTAGCCGTAGACCAGACCCGGCCCACCGCGCACGATCCACTTGAACCCGGTGAGCGTCTCGGCGTAGCGGGCTCCGTGCGCGGTGGCGATCGCACTCAGCATCGACGACGACACCACGGTCGTCGCGACCAGTGGATCGGTGTGCCCACCGGACCGCAGGAGATGGTCGCCGAGCAGGGCGCCGGTCTCGTCACCGGAGAGCATCCGCCACGTGCCCTGCGACGTCGGGACGGCCAGCGCGCACCGGTCGGCGTCCGGGTCGAGCGCGATCGCGAGGTCGGCGTCCACCTCGGCGGCCAGGGCGAGCAGGGCGTCGGTGGCGCCCGGCTCCTCCGGGTTCGGGAACGCCACGGTCGGGAAGTCGGGGTCGGGGGCGGCCTGGGAGGCGACGACGTGCACGTCGGTGAACCCGGCGCCGTGCAGCGCACGTACCGCCGTGTCGCCGCCGACACCGTGCATCGGCGTGAGCGCCACCCGCAGCGTGCGGGCGCCACCGCACGGCAGCGCGGTGACCCGTTCCAGGTAGGACCCGGTGACGTCCACGGTGCAGATGTCGCCGGCCGAGATGTCGCCGGCCGAGATGTCGCCACCGGTGGGTACGGCGACGGCCGGCGGCGCCGCGCCGATGGCCACCTCGATCTCGGCGTCGGACGGGGGTGCCAGCTGCGCGCCGTCGGCGAGGTAGACCTTGTAGCCGTTGTCCGCGGGCGGGTTGTGCGACGCGGTGATCTGCACACCCGCGACGGCTCCGAGTTCGCGCACGGCGAAGGCCAACACGGGTGTGGGTAGCGGCTGGGGCAGCGTGGCGACGCCGAACCCGGCCCCCGCCAGCACCTGCGCCGCCGCCGCGGCGAACGCCTCCGAGCCGTGCCGCGCGTCACGACCGACCACGACCGTCCCGCGCTCGCCGGCACGCCCCAGCCAGGCGGCCAGCCCGGCCGTCGCACGCCGGACCACGGCCACGTTCATCCCCGCCGGCCCGGCGCGCACCGGACCCCGCAGTCCCGCGGTGCCGAAGCGGAGCATCCCCGACATCCGGTCGGCGAGCTCACGATCCGCACCGTCCGCGCCCGCCGCCGCCGCGTCGACGACGGCCTGCAGCTCGGCCCGTGTCGTGGGGTCGGGATCGTCGGCGATCCAGCGGAGCGCGGCCTCCCGGGACGTCGAATCCCGCGTCGTCGACTCGCGGGACGTCGACTCCGCTCCTGTGGGGGTCACGCCCGGATGACCAGCTCGCGCAACAGCTCACCCATTCGGCCCGCCGACGCCGCACCGGCGGCGAGCACCTCGTGGTGATCGAGGGGCCGGCCGGTCATCCCCGCGGCCAGGTTCGTCACCAGGGACAGCCCGAGCACCTCGATCCCCTCCGCGCGGGCCGCGATCGCCTCGGACACCGTCGACATCCCGACCAGATCGGCACCCATGCCGCGCAGCATCCGGATCTCGGCGGGGGTCTCGAAGTGCGGGCCCGGCAGCCCGGCGTAGACGCCCTCGGTGAGCGACGGGTCGATCTCGCGGGCCAGCGCGCGCAGTGTCGGGGAGTAGAGGTCGGTGAGGTCGACGAAGCTGGCCCCGACCAGCGGCGACGCGGCCGTCATGTTGAGGTGGTCGGAGATCAGCACGGGATCGCCCACCTGCATGCCCTCACGGATGCCGCCCGCTGCGTTGGTGAGCACCACGGTGCGACAACCCGCCGCCGCGGCGGTGCGCACGCCGTGGGCGACCGGCCCCACGCCGTGGCCCTCGTAGAGGTGGGTGCGCCCGAGCAGCACCAGGACACGCCGCCCGCCGACGGGGACCGAGCGGATCGTGCCGCCGTGCCCGGAGACGGTGGGGGCGACGAAGCCCGGCAGCTCGGCCATCGCGACCTCGTGCGTGGGCTGCCCGATCACGTCGGCCGCCGGGCGCCAGCCCGAGCCCAGGACGACGGCGACGTCGTGGCCCCGCACACCGGTGGCGGTGGCGAGAGCGGCCGCCGCGGCCGCCGGGGAACGGGGGGTGGCCGGGTCCGAGGCGTCAGGAGCGCTCATGAGCGGGAGCCTACGTCGGGGCCCCGACACCCACGGCGCCGCGCGGGAGTCAGGCCGGAGCCACCTCGAAGCCGTCGGCGAGCGTGTCGAGGAGTCCGGCCGAGATCGCGCCTGCGCCGTCGCGCGGGACCGTCAAGGTGATCGTCCAGACACCCGCGCGGTCGGGCACGATCCGCCGCCACGACATGCGCGAGTCGGTGCGGAAGACCACCTCCGCGGCATTCCCGGTGTCGGTGGTGTCCAGCACCTCGGCATCGGGCTCCGGCAAGGTGGCTCCGGCCGCCGCCGAGGCGGCGCGGGCGACGGTGAGCTCCTCGCGCCCGTCCGGGCTCACGAAGCTCATCGAGCGCGCGCCATTGATCGGCTCGTTCGGGAACGCGGTCCAGCCCACAGGGATCGGCATCGTGAAACCGAGCTCGTCGCGGTGCGTGTACGTCTGCGACCCCGCCACCGTGACGTTGATCGTGGTCAGCGGCGACTGACCGCCTACCGCACGCGTGACGGCCCACCCGCCGGCGAGGCCGACCAGGACCACCGCTGCGCCCGCGGCCACGAGCGCGGCTGAGGCGACCCACCCGGACGACGGCGCCGGCACCGGCCCGGCCGGTGGGGCGACACGACGGGCCTCGGATGTGGTGGAGTTGGCCGGCACCGGGAGCGGACCGGGAGACACCGCCAGCGCGGAGGCGGGCGGAGCCGGAAGCGGAGCCGGAAGCGGAGCCAGGGGCGGCGGTGGGCGGGCGGCGGTGGCGGAACCCAGCGGTGTCGACGCCGCCGACGCCCGCACGGCCGGGGCGAACTCGACGGGCCGGGCCTGGCTGGGCACGAAGATCATGCCCACCGTCACCGTCGGGGCGTCGGGCGAACCGGGGTACATCGGGTCGTCGGGGTCGTCGATCAAGGGGCGCAGGCGTTGGCGCACCTCGTCGAGCGCCATCCGCCCGTCGGGATCCTTGACCATCAGAGCGATGATCACGTCGACCACCGGGCCGCCGCCGCGAGGGCGGGGCACCTCCCCGTCCACGACCTCGGTGATGGTCGATACCGGGTCGCCGTGGACGTCGTAGGGCGGACGGCCCTCGATCGCGGCGAACAGCGTGGCGCCGAGCCCCCACAGGTCGGCGGCGGGTGTGACCGGCTGACCTGCCGCCACCTCCGGCGCTATGTAGGCGGGGGAGCCGAGGACGAGACCCGCGCTCGTCATCGGGGCGTCGGCAGCGTTGCGGGCGATCCCGAAGTCGGTCAGCTTGACGCGGCCGTCGTCGGCGACCAGTACGTTTCCGGGCTTGACGTCACGGTGGGTGATGCCGCTGCGGTGAGCCGCGCGCAGCCCCCCGGCCGTGGCGAACCCGACGACGGCGGCTTGCTGGACGCTCAGCGTCCCCTGGTCGCCGATCATCGTGGCGAGGTTGCGCGAGGGCACCAGCTCCAGGATGACCATGGGCTCGCCGTCCGCGTCGACCACGTCGTAGACCGTGATGACGTTGGGGTGCGACAGCCCACCGAGCGCCCGCGCCTCGCGCATCATGCGCTTGCGCATGTCCAGTGCTTCCCGCTCCGGCATACCGGGCGGGAGTCGCATCTCCTTGATGGCGACCCGGCGCTGCAACACGTCGTCGTAGCCGGACCACACGGTGCCCATCGCACCCGCCCCCAGCTGACCGCCCAGCAGGTAGCGACCGCCGATGCGGCGCTGCTGGTCGCGCTCCGGGCTGCCGTCCGACACCGGGCTATTCTGACCGGACACCGATCACCGGACGCGGTCGGCCCCCGATCGTGACAGGGTGGCCGAATTGTGTCGGGCGCGATCGAATCGGGCACCACAGGAATCATGACGTCGAGGATGAACGTGCAACCAGCGCCGAGCGGCCCCACACACGGCCCACGCACGGCCCCGACACGAGCCGATCGACCGCTCGTCACCGACACTGCCCCCGTCCGCAGCAGATCCGCGACCCCTCGGCGAGCGCTTGTCCGAACTGTGCCGATTCCGCTTGGACACCGCCGTCCGGGTGAGCACCATTGTCCGATGCACGACACAGCAGCGCTCGCCCCCGCGGTGACACGCGCCGCGGAAGGTCGCTCGATGACCACCGGGAACGGTGGCGCCAAGTGACCTTGCTGGACGCACACACGGACCTCCTGTCTCCCGAGCCCGTGGTCGAGGACCTCGGCGCAGGTAGCGGGCCGCCCTGGCTGGACGCCTGGCTGGCCGCCCATCGCTCCGACGTGGTCGCCTGGCGTCGTTCCCTGCACGCCGTCCCCGAACTCGGCCGCGCCGAGTACCGCACCACCGAACTCGTCGCGCGGCGGCTGATGGCCGTCGGTCTGGAACCCCGCACGCTCCCCGGTGGCACGGGCCTGGTCTGCGACATCGGCTACGGCGACCGCTGTGTCGCCCTGCGAGCCGACCTCGACGCGCTCCCGTTGCGGGAGGACACCGGCCTGGCCTTCGCGTCCACGGTGCCGAACACCATGCACGCCTGCGGGCACGACGCGCACACCGCCATGCTCCTCGGGGCCGGCCTCGCGCTCGCCTCGGCGCCGTCGCTGCCCGGGCGTGTCCGGCTGATCTTCCAGCCCGCCGAGGAGGTGCAGCCCGGTGGGGCGGTCGACATGGTCGCGGACGGAGCCATGGAGGGCGTGCAGCGGATCTTCGCGCTGCACTGCGACCCGCGTCTCGAGGTCGGCAAGCTCGGCACCCGCGTCGGTCCCATCACCTCGGCGTGCGATCTGCTGGAGGTGACGCTCACCTCGGCCGGCGGGCACACCGCCCGTCCGCACCTCACCGCGGACCTCGTGCTGTCGCTCGGTCTGCTGGTCACGCAGCTTCCGCTGCTCCTCACCCGCCACGTCGACCCCCGCTCGGGCACCGTCCTGGTGTGGGGTGCGGTGCAGGCCGGCGAGGCGGCCAACGCCATCCCGCGGCACGGGATACTCCGCGGGACGTTGCGCACCGCCGACCACGCCACCTGGATGCTGCTCGAGGGCAAGGTCCGCAGGCTGATCGAGGCGATCCTCGCCCCGGCCGGGATCGGCTTCTCCCTGGAGTACACACGTGGCGTGCCGCCGGTGGTCAACGATGCCGTGAGCAGCGGCATGCTGGCCGCGGCCGCTGCCACGACACTGGGCCCCGACGCGTCCACGGACGCCGAGCAGTCCACCGGCGGCGAGGACTTCGCCTGGTATCTCGACCACCTGCCCGGCGCACTGGCGCGCCTGGGCGTGTGGCCCGGTCACGGCCCGATGCGTGACCTCCACCAGTCCACCTTCGACCTGGACGAGCGCGCCCTGCCCGTCGGCGTCCGCATCCTGACCACAGCCGCCCTGACAGCCCTCACCTCCTGACAGCCCGCACCTCTCCTCCCCGCGAGTCGGGCTTTCCGTGCGCGCGAGTCGGGGTGTGGGTGCGCGCGAGTCGCGTTCTGAGCGCGTCCGCCCGTTGTCCACAATGCCCGTGAGTTGTCCACAGTTCTGAGGTGAAGGTGCCGCCCGCGGTCCGGACAGCCCACCGTCATAGGTATGGGCAACGTCGAATTCGGGCGGCACGGAGCATTTTCCCGACGGGACGCCATCACGCGTCTCGGGGGATACGAGGTCAGGCGGGCGCAGGAGTCGGGGTTGTGGGCGTCGCCGTGGTCGGGTGTCCTGGTCGAGGCGGTGCGGGCGGACGAGCCGCTGACGCTCGCGTCCGCCGCCGTCTGCCTCGGCGGCCCGGACGTCGTGCTGGCCGGGCCGACCGCGGCGTACCTGCACGGCTGCCGGGCGGTCGAGCCGACGCCGGTGCACGTCATCGCGCCGTACGGGCACTGGTTGCGGTCCCGTTCCGGTCTCGTGGTGCACAACGGGCCGCTGACGCCCGGCGATCTCGGCTACGTGAACGACCTGCCGGTTCTGGGCTTCGACCGCACGATGACGGACATGCTGTGCACCGCGCGTCCACCCGACGCGGTCGCCGTACTCGACGAGGCCCTGGCGATGATCGAACCGGGTCGGCGGGAGCAGTTCCGCGCCACGATCGCGAAGCGGTTGGCGCAGCGGCGTGACCCGCGAGGGACGCGCCGTGGCGCACAGCTTCTCGGACTCGCCACAGGCCGTGCCGAGTCACCGGCCGAGAGCTGGATGCTGTGGCGGATCGTCGACTCCGGCTTCCCCGTGCCCGAGGTGAACTGGTCGCTGGTCGGTCCGCACGGGCGGGAGGTGTACCGGTTGGATATCGCCTGGCCGGACCTGCGGATCGTGCTGGAGTACGACGGGCACGCCGCGCATGCCGGCCGGGCCGCCGAGGACGAGGCTCGTTCCGAGGATCTCCGCAGACGCGGCTGGATCCGGATCGCGGTACGAGCCGACGATCTCAGGAGCCCGGCACGGTTCGAGCAGGAACTCGTCGATGCCTTCGCCTGCCGTGGGGTCGACATGAGCCGACGCCTCATCGGAACGTTGGCAGGGCGGAGGCACCGGGACCGACCGGCCGCCTGACTCGCGCACGGAGAGCCCGACTCGCGCGCACGGAGAGCCCGACTCGCGGGTTAGGTGGACTTGCTGCTCGGGCGGCTGCGCAGAGCCGCGACGTAGTCGTCCGGTGCGCCTGCTTGTTCGGCCGCGTCGGCCAGCACGCCCAGGTAGCGGGCGCTCGGCTCGCCGCCCTCGTAGTCGTTGAGGACGTAGATCCAGGCCAGGACGTCACCTTCGAGGGTGTGCACGCGCAGCCGGAGCTTCTTGTGCATCCCCATCTCGCCGCCCTCCCAGCGATCGAGCTGGGCGGCGTCGGGATCGGGCACGTCGTAGAGCACGACGAAGACCTGCGAGCCGGGCTCCTCGACCACGGTGGAGAGGGCGCCCTGCCAGCCGTAGTCCGAGCCGCCGAACGTGAGGCGCCAACCCTGCAACCACCCCGTTCCGGCCGTCGGCGAGTGCGGGGCACGTTCCTTCATCTGCGCCGGGTCCATGTTCGACCCGTAGGCGGCGTACAACGGCACCGCGACAGACTAGAGCGTGAGCCCCCGCGTACCGTTGCCGGGGAACTCAGACTTCTCGAAGAGGGGGCCCCGTGACGCGCATCGTGATCATGGGTGGCGGTCCGGCGGGCTACGAGGCCTCGCTCGTGGCCGCGCAGCACGGCAGTGACGTCACCGTCGTCGAGCGTGACGGCCTCGGCGGCGCCTGCGTGCTCGACGACTGCGTGCCGTCCAAGACGTTCATCGCCTCCGCGGGTGTGCGTGTGGACCTGCACCGCGCCCCCGACCTCGGCCTCACCGCCGACCGTCAGGCCATCGGTGTCGACCTGCCCACGGTCAACGCCCGGGTCAAGAGCCTGGCGCTCGCCCAGTCCGCCGACGTGCGGGCCCGCGTCGAGCGTGAGGGCGTACGGATCGTCCGCGGCACCGCCACGTTCCGTGACGAGCCGGCGGCGCGGGCGTCGCACGTCGTCGAGGCGCTCACGGTCGACGGACGCCGCGAGGATCTCCTGGCGGACGTCGTCCTGATCGCCACCGGCGCCACCCCGCGCCTGCTCGACGACGCCAAGCCCGACGGCGAGCGCATCCTGACCTGGCGCCAGCTCTACGACCTCGACGAGATGCCCGAACACCTCGTCGTCGTCGGATCGGGCGTCACCGGCGCGGAGTTCGTCTCGGCCTACGTCGAACTCGGCGCGAAGGTGACGCTCGTGTCCAGCCGCGACCGGGTGCTCCCCGGTGAGGACGCCGACGCGTCCGCGGTGCTGCAGGACGTGTTCACCGAGCGCGGCGTCGAGATACTCGCCAATGCCCGGGCCGAGTCGGTGCGCAGGGACGGTGACGGCGTGGTCGTCACGCTCGCCGACGGGCGCACCGTCACCGGGTCGCACGCGCTGATGACGGTCGGATCGGTGCCCAACACCACCGGTCTGGGCCTGGAGAAGATCGGTGTCGAGACCGGCCGGGGTGGCTTCATCCCCGTCGATCGCGTCTCGCGCACCAGCGTCCCGGGGGTGTACGCGGCGGGTGACTGCACGGGCGTGCTCATGCTCGCCTCGGTCGCCGCGATGCAGGGGCGGATCGCCATGTGGCACGCACTGGGTGAGGGCGTCGCGCCGATCAAGCTCAAGACGGTGGCCGCGGCGGTGTTCACCCGCCCCGAGATCGCGACCGTCGGCATCAGCCAACGGGCCATCGACGCCGGCGAGGTGCCCGCACGGACGATCATGATGCCGCTGTCGACGAACCCGCGCGCGAAGATGCAGGGGCTGCGCCGTGGCTTCGTCAAGCTGTTCTGCCGCCCGGCCACGGGCGTGGTGGTGGGCGGGGTGGTGGTGGCGCCGGTGGCGAGCGAACTGATCCTGCCGATCGCGCTGGCCGTCCAGAACGGGTTGACCGTGGCCGACCTGGCCTACACGTTCTCGGTCTATCCGTCGCTGTCCGGCTCGATCACCGAGGCCGGCCGCCAGTTGATGCGCCACGGCGACCTGGACTGATCTCGACCGGTCGGCGGCCGCGCGACCCGGACGCGGGGACGGTGTCCGACATCCGGGTCGGATCAGGGCCATCCCGGATTCCCGCTGCGTCCCGGGCACGCAGGATCAGGGAATGACCATCATGCCTGCCACGTCCCGCGTGCCCGTCGGCGCCGTGCTGCTCGCCGGGGTCGGCGCGCAGTACGTCGATGACGCGGCCTTCTTCCTCCTGCCCCCGACGGTGTTCCTCTCGCCGTTGAGCGGCGTGCTCGCGATCCTGCTCACCGCCGGCGCCGCCCGGCTCGTGACGCGGGGGGGTGGCGGGCCCGTCGTCGCACGGACCGGCCTCGCCGTGGGTTCCGCATCGGCCGTGCTCGGACTGCTCGCGGGCGGTCTCGGGCTGGTGGCGGTGCTGTTGGCCGGGATCACGGTCGTGGCCGGGGTGGCCGGGGCCGTCGCCGGTCGCGACCGGGCGTCGAGCCGGCTGGGCTGACGGGAGCAACCGCCCGCCGGAGACCACCCGTCACCCGACCGCGTCCCGCGCGGCTGCGGCGAGCAGCCGGACGACACGGTGGCGCAGCCCGCGCTGGTCGGTGGGCGCCACGGTGGTCCACTCGACGCCGTCGTCGCCGACGGTACGGGTCATGAGGTAGCGCCCGCCCGGGCTGTCGATCACGCCGACGACCTCACCCGAGCGGCGTGGGATGCCCGACGCGTCGGTGGCCAGCGCGACGATCTGCGCGCGCCCGCCACCACCGGCGAGCATCCGGGCCAGCAGTCCGGCCTCGCCGGGGGACACGTCCCGGGCGATCAGCGCGGCACGCAACCCCGGCTCGCCCGCCCCGAGTGCTGCGGTGAGCACCGAGGTCGGCACGGTGCTCGCCCGGCCCGGCCCCGGAGGCGCCGTGGGCAGGGCGCCGAGCAGCGCGGCCGGTAACGCGCCGCAGGATTCGAGCGTGACCGTGGCGTCCTGCCGCACCGCGAGCATCCCGTCGTCGGGCCGTCCCGCGGCCACGGCCGCAACGGCGCGGCCCCAGGTGCCGCGCAGCTCCAGCTGCTCGGCCGGGCGGGCGAGCAGGCGCAGCACCCGGACGAGCTCGGGGTCGGGACCGGCCGGACCAGCGAGCCCGCGCTCCCGCAGTGTCTGCCAGCCGGCTGCCCGCACCTCGCGGCGCTCGGCCTCGGCGCGTCCGGGCGAGGGGAGCCGCAGGACGACGGGCGTCGGGCCCAACCCCAACCGTTCCCACAGGATGTCGAACTCGACGGCCGTGACGACGTGGCGGACACCGCGTGCCGTCTCGCGCGGCGCGTCCAGGACGGGTCGGGACTCGGCCACGGAGTTGCTCCTCGTCGTTCACCGGATCGGTGTCGTGACGACGCTAGATCCCCCCGGGGACCGGCGTGGCGTTTCGGGCGGAATCCTTCGCTGGTGCGAACGGTGGCGTCACCGGCCACGGGTACCGACGACGACGGCCGGTGCGACTGCAGTCGCACCGGCCGTCGAGGTACTCAGCGACGTCAGCTGGTCCTGGCCAGCACCTTGCAGCAGGTCAGGGGGCACAGCGACGTCGGGGTGAGGCGGTCGTAGAGACCGGTCTCGGTGCTCGTCCGGGTGAAGGGCCAGAGCCCGGCGAAGCGGTGGAGGTACCAGTAGAGGAACAGGTAGTCCGGTTCTGCGGTGTCGGTGACGAACACCCGCTCGCCGGGCAGTGCGTCGATCCAGCGAGCGAGAGCGATCATCGCGGGGGCGGGTGGTCGGCTCGCCCGGCGGGTGGAGAGCCAGTCCTCCGCGCCTCGTCTCCAGGTCTGGAGGGCGGCGGGGTGGAGGGTGGCACCGAACAGTTCACGGACGTTCGTGGTGAAGGTGTCGAGCTCGTCGCCGTCGAGCGTGTGGCCGACGGCGATGACGGTGAGCAGGGAGTGTGGGCCGGGGATCGGCCCGTCGGTGTGGATGTGGGTGGTCACGAAAGTCGGTTCGGGGGGCATGACGGATCCTTGTCGCCGACGTGAACGGGGGCGTGTTCACGGCGCGGCCTGAGCCTGCGTGGTGAACGGATCCGCGGCGCGGTCCTTCTGCGCTGTCAGCACAGCCGCCGCGTGGCGGAGGAACCGGGCCCCGTGGCGGGACACACGGGCGTCACTGCTGTCCGCTATGCACTTGTCCAGCACGGTGCGGGGTCGCTGTGGGAAAGGCCTGGCCCCGCGAAAGTATGCGGATCGCGCTCGGGGGTCAACGATCGGTCGCCAGGCGGCCGGCGATGATCACGTCGTAGCGCTCCCCGCAGCCGTCGACCCACGACGACCGGATCCGCCCCTCGACGGTGAACCCGCACTTCACCGCGACGCGTGCGGATGCCGCGTTGCCGTCGGCCCACGCACTGCCGACCCGGTGCAGGCCGAGGCCGCCGAACCCGAACCGCAGCACGGCCGACAGCGCCATGGTGATCGTCTCACGGCCCCGCGCGGCGGGCAGTGCCCAACTGGTCGCCACCGCGACCCCCATCGCGAGGTCGAGTTCGACCTCGCCGAGCATCTCACCGGTGGCCGGGGCGCAGACCGACCACGCGTACCGCTCGTCGCGAACCCAGTCCTGCGCACGACGCCGGATGTAGGCGTCGGCCTCCTCGACGCCCGGGGACGGCCGCCGCCGCCACCGCCGGATCTCCGGATCGGCGAAGGACGCCACGACGGCCGGTCGGTCGTCGATCCGGTCGTCGGCCCGCGGCGCGCGCAGGTACCAGGCGCCCGCGTTGATCTCGACGGGGTCCATCTCCGCGCTCTCTCAGCTCCTGATCTCGCAGAGCACCGAACCCTGGGAGACCGGCGTGCCCGCCTCGGCGGCCAGCCCGGTGATCGTGCCGTCCTTGTGGGCGGTGACCGGGTTCTCCATCTTCATCGCCTCCAACACGGCGACCAGGTCACCGGCAGCGACCCGATCGCCGTCGGACACCGCGACGGTGATGATCGTGCCCTGCATCGGCGCGGTGACCGCGTCACCCGACGCCTTCGCGCCACCCTGACCGCCGCCGCGCCTGCGAGGCGCCACCTTGACCGGGGCGGACCCGCCGCCGCGGGCGAGGTCGTCGGGCAGCGACACCTCGAGGCGTCGCCCACCCACCTCGACGACGACGGACCGCCTCGGCTCGCCGGCCTCGGCAGCCGCGTCCGCCTCCCCGTCGTAGGGCGGGACCGTGTTGTCCCACTCGGTCTCGATCCACCGGGTGTGGACGGTGAACTGCTGCTCCGACGGCGATGCGAACGCCGGGTCCGCCACCACCGCACGGTGGAACGGCAGCACGGTGGCCATGCCCTCGATGCGGAACTCCGCGAGCGCGCGCCGGGAGCGTTCCAGCGCCTGCGTTCGATCCGAGCCGGTGACGATCAGCTTGGCCAGCAGCGAGTCGAACTGCCCACCGACGACCGAGCCGGACTCGACGCCGGCGTCGACCCGCACCCCCGGCCCGGTGGGGAAGGTGATCGCCGTGACCGTGCCCGGCGCCGGGAGGAAGCCGCGTCCGGCGTCCTCGCCGTTGATCCGGAACTCGATCGAGTGGCCGCGCGCCGGCGGGTCCCCGGGCAGGTTCAGCGCCTCGCCCTCGGCGATGCGGAACTGCTCGCGCACCAGGTCGAGCCCCGAGGTCTCCTCCGAGACCGGGTGTTCGACCTGCAACCGCGTGTTGACCTCCAGGAACGAGATGAGGCCGTCCTGCCCCACCAGGAACTCCACGGTGCCGGCGCCGTGGTAGGACGCCTCCTTGCAGATCGCCTTGGCCGCCTCGTGGATGGTCGAGCGCTGGGTGTCGGTGAGGAACGGCGCGGGCGCCTCCTCCACGAGCTTCTGGAACCGGCGCTGCAACGAGCAGTCACGGGTGCCGACGACGATCACGTTGCCGTGGGTGTCGGCGAGGACCTGCGCCTCGACGTGACGCGGCTTGTCGAGATACCGCTCGACGAAACACTCGCCGCGCCCGAACGCCGCCGTGGCCTCGCGGACCGCCGAGTCGTACAGGTCGGGGATCTCCCGCATCTGCCGGGCGACCTTCAGGCCGCGCCCGCCCCCGCCGAACGCCGCCTTGATCGCGACCGGCAGCCCGAACTCGTGTGCGAACGCGACCACCTCGTCGGGACCCGTCACCGGGCCGCTCGTGCCGGGCACCAGCGGCGCGCCCGCCCGGGTCGCGATGTGGCGGGCGGTGACCTTGTCACCCAGGTCGCGGATCGACTGCGGGGACGGGCCGATCCAGGTGAGCCCCGCGTCGATCACGGCCTGGGCGAAGTCCGCGTTCTCGGACAGGAAGCCGTAACCGGGATGGACGGCGTCGGCGCCCGACCGCTTCGCCGCGCCCAGCAGCTTGTCGACCACCAGGTAGGACTCGCCCGCCGTGCTGCCGCCGAGCGCGAAGGCCTCGTCGGCGAGCCGGACGAAAGGTGCGTCCCGGTCGGGGTCGGCGTACACCGCGACACTCGACAGCGCCGCGTCGGCGCACGCCCGGATGACGCGGACGGCGATCTCCCCGCGGTTCGCGATGAGAACCTTGCTCAGCGGCATGGCGGACTCCTCGTCTGCCCGGGAACACGTACCCGGCGCTTGGTTACCGGGGAGTTTAGGGGGGCTGGCCTGGCCTGGACGGCCGGTCGTTGCGTCCGCAGGCCGGGTTCGGGCCCTGCGCCGCGATTGCCGGCGTCCGAGCGGCGTCGGACCGTCCCGCCGGCCGGGTCAGGGGCGGCGGCGACGCGAGGCGGGCAGCTGTCGGAACCGCGCGAGAACGCGGCGCCGCGGGGCGCTCCGGCCATCGTAGCGCAGGATGGCCTCCCGTTCGGCGAGCTCGGCGGCGGCAGCCGGGGCGAGCTCCGTGCGGGCGCGCAGGGCGAGGGCGGTGTCCCATCCGTCGCGCAGTGCCCCGACCGGCTGGTGGCCGGCGCGGTGGCGGGCGAAGACCTCCGGCCAGTCCGCGCCGAGGGACGCCGCCAGCCGCGGCCACGTCCGGGCGGCCTCGCGGGCCCGTTTGCGCAGGAGGGCTCGGCGGGTGGCGTCGAGCCGGTCGACGTCGAAGCTCGGCCTGCCGCGCGCCCAACCCGGACGGCCCGGTCGGCCGACCGGCAGCCGCCGACCGGCCCGCCTCACGACGGCCGTTCGCGGACTCCTCCAGGTCGCATGCGGACCCCGACTCGCGCGCATGCGGACCCCGACTCGCGCGCATGCAGACCCCGACTCGCGCGCATGCGGACCCCGACTCGCGGGTGGGGGTGGGGAGGTGGGCGGCGGTGGCCATCGCGTCCAGCTCAGCGTCCAGGTCGGCGGCGGGTGGGTAGCGGCCGTCGCGTTCCAGCATCACCGGCGGGGTCGTCGGGCTGCGCTCGACCAGGCGTTCCAGCAGCGACAGGACCGGCTCCGGGACGGGGTCGGTGTGCGTGTCGTGATAGAGCCCGTCGTGCTCCGCGCCGCCCGCGACGTGCACGTAGGCGATGCGGTCCAGTGGCATCCGGTCCAGGACATCGCGGGCGTCCTGGCCGCGGTTCAGCGCGTTGGCGTGGATGTTGGCGACGTCGAGCAGCAGCAGCGCACCGGGTGCGCTCCAGCAGCTCGGTGAGGAAGTCGGGCTCGGAGTACTCGTCGTCGGGCCAGTCGAACAGGGCGGCGATCGGCTCCAGCGCGAGCGGGACGTCCAGCTCGGCCTGGGTGCGCCGGATGTTCGCGGTGAGGTGCTCGAGCGCCTCGCGACTGCGTGGCACCGGGAGCAGGTGGCCCACCTGGCGTCCGCCGGCGCGGACGAACGCGATGTGCTCGCTGACCAGGGGCGCTCCGACGGCCGCCGCGCACGCCGCCAGGTGCGTGACGCGCCGGGCGGAACTGCGGGAGCGAGCGACTCCGCAATCAGCTTGCAGTCGGTCCGCAGCGCGGCCAGTGCGTGGTCGCCGGTGCGGCTGCGTCGCGGCGCCCGGGCCAGCTGCACGGCCGCCACCACGGTGACCCCGAGCAGGGCCACGACGAGGAGACCGACCGGCTGCGCCGCTGCTATCCCGGCCAGCAGCCGTACGAGCCCGAGCCCGGCTACGGCGAGCATCCGGAACCCGACGCGCCGGATCCGGCGCCGCTGCCCGTCGGACAGCAACAACCCGGCCGTGACCAGCCGGGCCTCGATCGCACCCAACGCAGCCGTCACCGGCCGGTGGAACGACAGCCGTGTGCGGGGTACCGCGCCGCTGCCGGTGACGAAGTGGAGGGCCCGCTCGAGGTCCTCGGCGTCGGTGCCGAGGCGGCCCGCGGCCCGGACCTCGCCCTTCGTGGTCGCGATCGTGCCCCGCACGTGCATCGAGCTGAGTGCCGAGGTCACGGCCAGCTCGGCGCCACCGTTCAGGTACGCGACGTCGTGGGGGTGGCCGCTCAGGTTCTCGGCGGACTGCTCCGGGACCGGGTCGGCCAGCACCCGGCGCGCTCGGGTGGACGCGATCCACACGGCCACGGCGATCACCCCGTAGACGACGAGGAACACCGGCCCGCTGATCCCCCAGGTGCTTGCAGCGCCCATCACTCACACTCCCTGACCCGTCACCATGAGACGCCTCACAGCGTGGAGCGGCCCGAGGCCGCCGGGACCGTTCTTCACCAGGACTTGAGGTTGGCGCCGACCGGGCCCGGAGTCGGGTCAGACGGATGTGGCGGCAGCGACCTGCTTCTTGATCCGCGACAGCATCGCCGACATCCCCCGCAGCCGCAGCGGGCTCACGGCCCGGGCCAGCCCGAGCGCGACGTAGAAGTCGTCGGGCACCGCGAGCACGTCGGCCGCCGGTTGCCCGTCCAGACCGGTCCGCATGATCGACGCGAAGCCGCGCGTCGTGGGGGCCTCCGGCGGCGCCGAGAAGAACAGGTGCACGGCCCGGTCACCGTCGGGCGCGACCTCGACCGCCAGGAACAGCGGTGACTGGCACTCGTGCACCTGCTCCATCGTGTCCGCCGCGTCGGCGTAGCGCTCCGGCAGCGGGGGCAGCTCCCGGGACATCTCCAGCAGCAGTTCGAGCCGGTCCTTCGGCCCGACCTCGGAGAACTCCTCGACCAGCTCGGCGAGCTGCGGGGGCAGCGTCGATCCCTGCTGTGTCGATCCCTGCTGTGTCGATCCCTGCTGTGCCGATCCCTGCTGTGCCGATCCCTGCTGGGCCGGTCCCTGGCTCACACCGAGCCCCGGTCGGCGCCCTGCACGATCGGGACGCGCACGGCGTTGCCCCACTCCAGCTGCCGTCGTAGTTGCGGACCGTGCCGAAGCCGAGCAGGTGGGTGAGCACGAACCAGGTGTGGCTGGAGCGCTCGCCGATGCGGCAGTAGGCGACCACGTCGTCGTCGGGCCGCAGGCCCTGCTCCTGCAGGTAGATGGCCTCCAGGTCGGCCCGCGACCTGAACGTGGCGTCCTCGGCGGCCGCGCGGGCCCACGGCACGCTCGCCGCGCCGGGGATGTGGCCGCCGCGCACGGCACCCTCCTGCGGGTAGTCGGGCATGTGCAGCAGCTCGCCGGAGTACTCGCCGGGTGACCGGACGTCCACCAGAGGACGGCCGAGGTGCGCGAGAACGTCGTCCTTGAAGGCCCGGATCGTGGTGTCGTCGCGCTCCACGACCGGGTAGTCGCCGGTCTCGGGCTTCGGCGCCTCGGTGGTCATCTCGCGGCCCTCGGCGACCCACTTGGCGCGCCCGCCGTCGAGGATCCGGACGTCGGGGTGGCCGAACAGGCTGAACACCCACAGCGCGTAGGTGGCCCACCAGTTGTTGCGGTCGCCGTAGATGACGACGGTGGTGTCGCGGGAGATGCCGCGCTCGCCGCAGAGCTGCGCGAACCCGGCGCCGTCGACGTAGTCACGGGTGACCGGGTCGTTCAGCTCGGTGTGCCAGTCGACCTTCACCGCGCCCGGGACGTGGCCGGTGTCGTAGAGCAGCACGTCCTCGTCGGACTCGACGACCACGAGCCCCGCGGCGCCGAGGTTCGCGGCCAGCCACTGCGTGGTGACCAGGCGTTCCGGGTGGGCGTAGGCCGCCAGCTTCGGGTCGGTGTCGTTCGCGAGTGCCATGCGTCCGAGCGTAGTCAGTCCCCGCCGCCACCGCTGCCGTCGGAACCGCCGCCACCGCCGCCGTCGGAACCGCCGCCACCGCCGCCGTCGGAACCGCCGCCGTCGGGCCCTCCGTCACCTGCGCCGTCGCCGTCCACACCGCCGTCGCGGCGGCGGGTGCGCCGGCGGGACGCTCCGGTGACGAGCGCCACCACGACCATGCCTACGAGCAGGACCACGACCAACGTGTCCACGTCGATTCCTCTCGCCCGGGTCGGTCCGAGCACGCCCGCATCGGGGTGTGCCAGCCGGAGCGCGCCGCCCCCGGCTCAGGCTACGACGGGGACCACAGATCGGTCACCGTGACGCCCAGTCCCGCCAGCAGCCGGCGGGTGAGCGGCAGGCTGATCCCGATGACGTTGGACGGGTCGCCGTCGATGCCTTCGACGAACCAGCCGCCCAGCCCGTCGAGGGTGAAGGCGCCGGCGACCCCGAGCGGCTCCCGGGTGGCGAGGTAGGCGTCCAGCTCGGCGTCGGTCGGCTCGGCGAACCGGACGACCGTCACCGCGTGCCCTTCGGCCACCCGGTCGATCTTGCCGTCGGCCATCCGGAGCACGGTGTGGCCGGTGACGAGCTCACCCGTGCCGCCCGCCATCCGCCGCCAGCGTCGGCGGGCGTCCTCGACGTCGACGGGTTTGCCCACCAGTTCGCCGCCGATGTGCAGCATGGAGTCGCAGCCGATCACCACCGCGTCGGGGAACCGGGTCCGCCGGGCGATCGTCGTGGCCTTCGCCCCGGCCAGGGAGGTGACCTTCTCCGTCGGCGTGGCGTGCGGGATGGCGGCGAGCAGGGCGTCCTCGTCGACGTCGGCGATCTCGACGGTCGGGTCGAGCCCGGCCGCCCGGAGCACCGAGAGGCGGGCGGGGGATGCGGAGGCGAGGACGACGTGCACGGCGCCCGACCTTACGGCCGGGCGCCGCGGCCCCTCACCCGGTGTCAGCCCGCCACCTCCGCAGCCGCCGACGTAGCGAGGCCAGGTTCTCGGGCGGGACTCGAGCTGCGCCGATCAGGCGGCGATCTCCACACCCTTCCAGAACGCGTAGTGGTCCTTGATCTCCGCCGCGGCGTCCATGGGAGCCGGGTAGAACCAGGCGGCGTCGGCGTTCTCCTTGCCGTCGACGACCAGCGTCCGGTAGCTCGCGGTGCCCTTCCAGGGGCAGACGCTCGTGGCGTCGGACTCGCGCAGATACTCGGCCCTGACCGAGTCCGCGGGGAAGTAGTGGTTGCTCTCGACGACGACGGTGCTGTCGCTCTCGGCGATCACGGCGCCGTTCCAGGTGGCCTTCATGCCGTCGATCCTGCTCCCGCCGGGCCCGGCGCGCCCAGCGTCGCCACCGAGCCGTCATCGAACCGTTCGAGTCCCGTCGCGTCAGCGGGGCCGGGTCGAGGTGCGCCAGGCGTCCGCACCGGGGGTGAGGGAGGTCCGGAGGTGGGCCGGCAGGTCGTTCCACGTCCTGCGGACGCCGACCGCGGGTGACCCCTGCGCCGGGGCCGCGGTGGCGGCGGTGGCGGCGGTGGCCACGACCACCGTCAGGGCGGCGAGCTCGACGTCGTTGGGCTCACCCCGGACGACCCGGAGGAGGACCCGGGTGGGCTCGCCTCCTGCGACGGCGGGACCGGTCACAGCGGGATGTTCCCGTGCTTGCGCGAGGGGGGGACCTCGCGTTTGGTGGCGAGCGTCCGCAGTGCGCGGCCGATGTATCCGCGGGTGTGGGACGGCGGGATGACTCCGTCGATGTAGCCGCGGTCGGCGGCGATGTAGGGGTTCGCGAGGGTGTCCTCGTACTCCTGCTGCAGCTCGACGCGCCGCGCGGTGAGCCGCTCGCCGTCGAGGCCGGCGAGCTCCTTGCGGTACAGGATGCTCACCGCACCCGCGGCACCGGTCACCGCGATCTGCGCGGTCGGCCACGCGACGTTGATGTCGGCACCGAGGTGTTTGGAACCCATCACGTCGTACGCGCCGCCGTAGGCCTTGCGGGTGATCACCGTGACCTTGGGCACGGTGGCCTCGGCGTAGGCGTAGATCAGCTTCGCGCCGCGCCGGATGATGCCGTTCCACTCCTGCTCGGTGCCGGGCAGGAAGCCCGGGACGTCGACGAAGGTGACCACCGGGACGTTGAACGCATCACAGGTCCGGACGAAGCGGGCGGCCTTCTCGGACGCGTCGATGTCGAGGCAGCCCGCGAACCGGGTCGGCTGGTTCGCGACGATCCCGACCGAGCGACCGTCGACCCGGCCGTAGCCGACCACGATGTTGGGTGCGAACAGCGCGTGCACCTCGAGGAACTCGCCCTCGTCGAGCACCCGGCGGAGCACCTCGTGGATGTCGTAGGGGGTGTTCGGCGAGTCCGGGACGACGGTGTCGAGCTCGAGATCGGTGTCGGTGAGCCCGTCGGCGACCGACCCCGTCGGCTCGGTCGCGGGAAACCCCGGGGGGTCGGACAGGTTGTTCGACGGCAGGTAGCCCAGCAGCTCCTTGACGTAGGAGAACGCGTCGTCCTCGTCGCTGCCGAGGTAGTGCGCCACGCCGGACCTGGAGTTGTGGGCCCGGCCGCCGCCCAGCTCCTCCATCCCGACGTCCTCGCCGGTGACGGTCTTGATGACGTCCGGGCCGGTGATGAACATGTGGCTGGTCCCGTCCACCATCACGATGAAGTCGGTGAGCGCGGGGGAGTACACCGCGCCGCCCGCCGACGGGCCCATGACCAGCGAGATCTGCGGGATGACGCCCGAGCTGCGCACGTTGCGCACGAAGATCTCGCCGTAGAGACCGAGCGCGACGACGCCCTCCTGGATGCGCGCGCCGCCGCCGTCGTTGATGCCGATCATCGGGCACCCGATCTTCACGGCCAGGTCCATGACCTTGACGATCTTCTCGCCGTAGACCTCGCCCAGCGCCCCGCCGAACACGGTGGCGTCCTGGCTGAACACCGCGACCGGCCGGCCGTCCACGGTGCCGGTGCCGGTGACCACGCCGTCGCCGTAGGGGCGCTTGGCGTCCATCCCGAAGTTCGTGGACCGGTGCCGGGTCAGCGCGTCGAGCTCGACGAACGAGCCGGGGTCGACCAGCGCGTCGATCCGCTCGCGCGCGGTACCGCGGCCCTTCGCGTGCTGGCGTTCGGTGGCGGCCTCGCTGTCGGCGTGCTCAGCGGTGCGACGGTGGAGGTCGGCCAGCTTTCCCGCGGTGGTGTGGATGTCGGGGGTGGCGTCGATGCGCTCCGTGGCAGCACTCATGGCCGGGAAGCCTAACCGGCGGGTAACCGCGTGGGACATGACGTGCGCGCCCCGCCGTCGCGGCCGCGTCGGCACCGACACGACCGGGTGCGTCCGGCGACGGGTTCGGCCCGCCTGTCGCGCGCCCCGCTCGCACGGCCGGTGACCGGTGTTGATCACAGGTAGCGTCGCCCACCATGAACCGGACCATCGAGCCGCTCGACGCCGACGCGGTGCGCGCCGCCCTTGCTGGTGCATGGGCGCAGTTCGACGTGGTTGAGCGTACCGGTTCCACCAACGCCGACCTGATGGTCGCGGCCGCCGCCGGGGCGCCCGACCGCACGGTGCTGGTCGCCGAACACCAGGAGGCCGGTCGCGGGCGGCTGGCGCGGTCGTGGGTCTCCCCGCCCGGTTCCGGACTCACGGTGAGTGTGCTGCTGCGGCCGACGGGCGTGCCCGCGTCCCGGTTCGGCTGGCTACCCCTGCTCGCGGGTCTGGCGGTGTTCGACGCCGTCCGCGGGCTCGCGGGAGCCCCGCCGCTCGGGGCGGCGCCCGTCGGCCCGCAGCTGGGCCTGAAGTGGCCCAACGACCTGTTGCTGGGCCCGGAGCAGCGCAAGGTCGCGGGCATCCTCGCGGAGGTGGCCGACCCGGCCGGGCGCGCCGCGGTCGTCGTCGGCATCGGTGTGAACGTCGCTGCCGCACCTCCCGACCAGGCCGGGGCCACCTCGCTCGCCGCCGAGGGCCTGGACGTCGACCGCGCCGAGATCCTCGTCGCGCTGCTGACCCGCCTCGCCGAGCGCGACACCGCCTGGCGGGCGGGCCGCGGCGACCCGGAGACCACCCGCCTGCGCGCGGACTACCGCGCGGGGTGCGTGAGCCTCGGCGCCGATGTGAGCGTCGAGCTGCCCGGCGGGGCGATCCACCGTGGCATCGCCGAGGACGTCGACCGCGACGGGCGGCTGCTGCTGCTCGACCCCGCGGGCCACCGGCGCGCGATCGCCGCCGGTGACGTGGTGCACCTGCGTCCCGGCGGCGGACCAGTACGGTAGGCCGGGTGGTCTATCCGGACGATCTCCTCGTTCCGGGCGAGCAGATCGTGACCCACCGGCGTCCGCACTGGAAGTCGCTGGTCGTCCCCGTGGTGGTGCTGCTGCTCGTCGTCGGGACCGGCACGTTCCTGGCGGCGCTGGTCCGTGCGCAGAGCTGGGCGCCGTGGGCGTGGCTCGCACTGGCGGTCACCGGCACGGTCCTGGTCGGGTGGTTCACCGTGGCGCCGGTCGTGCGCTGGCGGGCCACCCATTTCGTGGTCACCAGCCGGCGGGTCCTCGTGCGCGAGGGCGTCCTGTCGCGCCACGGTATCGACATCCCGATGAGCCGGATCAACAGCGTGCAGTTCCGGCACACGGCGCTGGAACGTGTGCTGGGGTGCGGCACCCTGATCATCGAGTCGGCGTCGGACGAGCCGCTGGAGTTCGCCGACGTACCGGGCGTCGAGCGCGTGCACGCACTGCTCTACCAGGAGGTGACCGGTGAGTCGTGAGCTCCCCGTCGCGGTGCCCGCCGCCGGGCTTCCCGAGCGCGTCACGATCTACGAGGTCGGGGCGCGCGACGGGTTGCAGAACGAGGCGACCGTGGTGCCGGTGGAGGTCAAGGCGCAGTTCCTGGATCGTCTCGCCGACGCCGGTCTGGGGGTCCTCGAGGCCACCAGCTTCGTGCACCCGAGGTGGGTGCCGCAGCTCGCCGACGCAGGCGAGCTGCTGGCGCGGCTGGTGCGCCGACCGGGAATCGACTACCCGGTGCTGGTGCCCAACGAGCGCGGCCTCGACCGCGCGCTGGCGGCCGGCGTCGGTCACGTCGCGATCTTCGCCAGCGCCACCGAGACCTTCGCGAACCGCAACCTCAACCGCACCCTCGACGAGCAGTTCACGATGTTCGCGCCGGTCGTGGAGCGCGCCAGGGCCGAGGGGCTGCGGGTACGCGGCTACGTCTCGATGTGCTTCGGTGACCCCTGGGAGGGCGCCGTGGCCACCGACCAGGTCGCGGCGGTGTCGCGGCGGCTGGTCGACATGGGCTGTGGTCAGGTCTCGCTCGGCGACACGATCGGGACGGGCACCCCCGGGCACGTGGAGGCGTTGCTCGACGCCTGCGTGGCGGCAGGGACGCCGGTGGCGCAGCTGGCGGTGCACTTCCACGACACCTACGGCCAGGCACTCGCCAACACCTTCGCGGCGCTGCGCCGGGGCGTCACCACGGTGGACGCCAGTGCGGGTGGCCTGGGCGGGTGCCCGTACGCCGAGTCGGCCACGGGCAACCTCGCCACCGAGGACCTGGTCTGGATGCTCGACGGCCTCAGCATCGCGCACGGCGTCGACCTCGACGCGCTGGTCGCCACGAGTGTCTGGATGGCGCACCGGCTCGGCCGGCCGTCGCCGTCACGGGTGGTGCGGGCCCTGTCCGGGTGAGGGTGTCACGAGGAGAGCGGGCGTGCGGCTGCGGGACAGGCGCGCGTCGAGCACCTCCATCGACGCCCGCAGCTCGTCGCCGGTGAGCACCGGAGCGGGCCACGCGATCTCGTCCCCGCCCGGCGACCCCAATGACGTCGCGCGGGCGAGCACGCTGTCGGCACAGGCCCGCATCCACAGCGACGCGGTGAGCCAGCCCGACGCCGCGAGCCCACCGAAGATCGACGCCGCGGCCGCTTAAGATCCACCCACCAGAGGCGCAGCGATCAGGGAATTCGGGCTACTCGCTCTCGAAGGGGAGTACCCAGCGGTGGCTGCTGCTCGGCTCGTCCACCCAGACCTCATGCGTTCCGTCGGCAGTCACGGTGAGACCCAGCCGGTCCCACGGCGGTCGACCAGCAGTGATCCACTGCTTGTAGGCCCATTCGACGTGCGACCACAGTGGCTTGTCGCCAGCTTCGGTGACGGTGCCGTCGGCGAGGCTCACGCGCGCCCAGGAGCCGTCGGGGGTTGCGAAGGTCGATGCGACCGGCTGCATGGTGTCGGGGTCGAGGTCGTAGCCGAACGATATGCCCCGCGGGAGACGGAAATGTGCGAGGAACCAGGCCATAGGGGCGTCGCTCCACGGTTTGGGCGGTGCGTCGGTGGGCCGGGTTCGCCCACCTGAGGCACTGTCGGCGCGAGCGATGGGCTGGGGCGTCGCCCCTGTGCGCATGGCCATGAACGCGGCCCAGCGGGCCGTGAAACGGCCCTCCAGCCGGTTTCCAACGCGACGCAGGAGCACCAGGTTCCCGGCGCTGGTGGCGAGTTTGAGGTCGACCAGGATCGCCCCGTCGGAGGTGAGTTGCTCGGCCCACTCCCACGGCACGGCTGGTACCGAACACGTCGCGATGATCCGATCGAATGGTGCGTGCTCGGGAAGACCGTGCACGCCATCGACCGCCACGAGCGTGGGGCGAAGACGTGCGGCGCCGAGGCGTTCCCGCGCCAGTTCTATGAGGTCCCCACCCACGTCTATTGAGAATACCCGCTCGTCACCGAGACGGTGAGCCAACAGCGCGGCATTGTAGCCGGTCCCGGTTCCGATCTCGAGAACACGGTCCCCGTCCCGCACATCGAGGATCTCCAGCATCCGCACCATCAAATCGGGCTTCGTGCTCGACGAGATCGGAAGCCTGTCGCCGCCGACGATCTCCAGTGCGGTCACCAATGTCTCGGGCGAGTAAACTCGTTCCGGTACATCCGCCGTCTCGAACTCGCTCCACGCGCCGGTGGCGCCCTGTTCGAAAGCGCGGGGTACGAGTAGATGCCGAGGCACGGCCGAGATTGCCGCGTGCCACTGCGGCGAACGGAGGTCGCCATTGTCCCGCAATGTATCGGCGAGTCGGCGCGCGTGCGCCACCCAATCGGTGTCCAGCGCTGAGGTCACTGCTTCTTCCTGGTGAGTAGGTCAGCGAGTTGAGCGGTCAGCGGCGCGCCGGTCTCATCTTCGATGAATCCGAACTGCCCACCGGCATTGATCTCCAAGAATGTCCAGCTCCCGTCGGGCTGCACAACGAAGTCCAGCGCGCCGTAGAGCAGGTCCATGTCGACCATGAGGTTGCGCACACTGTCCACTACATCGGTAGGCGGCTCGATCAGCTCGTAGGAAAGGTTGGCGTAATCCGATCTGAAGTCGATATAGCTTTCCGGACTGCCAGCGCGGATCGCCGCCGCCGTGATGTGGTCGCCGATTACCACCATTCGCACCTCGTACGCCTTCGGGACCCAGCGTTGAACCAAGTGCGCAGTGACGTTGATTCCGCGTAAGTCTGCGAGATCGGCCTCGTCGAGCAGGCGGGTGAATCCGATCTTGCGAACTCCCTCCTCCATTAACATGTTTGTGCCGAACACCTTGCTGACCGTCCTGCCTTTGGCGGCGAACTTGCGCACGGTGTCCGCCTCGTTGGTGATGACGGTGTCGGGCACTGCCAGCCCGCATCGGGCCGCTTTCGGTTCAGCCGGGTTCAGCTCATCGGGGAACTTGTATGCGCGCGGAGTGCGGTACCACACCGCAGCGATACTCTCCAGTTCGATCAACCGTGCCGGCGTTCGAATTTGACCGATCCATTGTTCTCCGCGTAGCTCAGCAGAGACGCTGAGCTGTACCGGAAACCAGGCAGTATTTACCCGGTGGACGACCGCATTCCGCTCCAGTAGGGCGGGGATCATCGCGTCGACTGTCGCATCCATGTCTTCCGCGAGTATGAGAACCGACATTCAAACTGCAACCGGAGAGTCGGGGCAGTAGTCGTAGGTGAAGTCTTCGGATGGGCCTTCATCGCCGTCGCTGTTGGTGACCTTCTTCGCGGTGGCGTTCGTGATCGTGAATGGCGCTCCGGCCCGGTTGACGGCCACCTGCCGGACATGATCGTAGGTGAACGCTTCTCGAACGGGGTCGCCTTGCTGGCGGGCCGACCGCATTCCGCCCAGCCCCCACGGTCGAATCCCGGCAGGGGACGGTGCGCTGAGATCCATTGGCGTCGAGTTGCGGCCGAGCGGAAACTGTCCACTGTGCGCCGCCACCGGGTCGGCGGCAAACTGATCGAGCACTAAATTGGCAACGCGAAACCCTTCTCTCGACCCCGACCGCCCCAGGTTTGGGCCACCAAGGGCTCTGTTTGTTGAAATACCGTTCAGGCCAGAAGATCGCCGACAAGCGCCCGATTCTTCGCGTCGAAGTCTCGGACTGCCGCCGACCGGGCGTAAGGTTCTGCGGCACGGCGGAAGTCCCCTAGCCGCCGTTCGTCATGGGCCGAGTCGAGGCGCCGGATCAACGTTGCCGCTTCATTCGCGGTACTACATGCCTGATCAACGCGTCCGCCCCGCACACGAGCGGTCGCCAAGTGGCACAGCCAGACGGCGCGGTCGCGGGAATGCGCGGGGTCGAGCATAGACACGGCGCGCTGAAGATACGGCTCGGCTTCGGTGAACTGCCCGAGCGCGAGCAGCGAGCGCCCTGCGATTCCCTCGGCGTCTGCCTGGTTGAACCAGTAGATCCATTCCGGTTCGTCGTCGGGAACAGTTCGGGCGAGAAGGTCGAAGGACCGTTCCTGCGCGCGGCGCCACCTGGCGGCGTCACCGGACCTGGCGGCGCCCTGGGCGAGCCGGGCGTGCAGGGACGCCGCTACGGCGGGGGTGAGCCGGCGCTCGGCTTGAAGGGCGGATTCAGCGAGCACGATGGCGTCGGTCGGCCGGTCAGAGCGCCCGGCCTGCACGCTCATGAACCCCAGGACGTTGGCGCCGATGGCCCGATCCCCGCTCAGGTGCGCCGCGCGCAGTCCGGCGGCGAAGTAGCGTTGAGCCAACGCAGGTTGCTCCGAGTCGCAGGCCAGCCATCCGGCGAGGCGGCTGAACTCGGCGGCCATGCCGTAGAGGCGGCGTCCGACGTCGTCGGTGTAGGCGGAGTTGCGCAGCAGGGCCACGACCAGTCGGAGGTCCTCGCGGACCGACGGCAGCAGCGTGCCGCCGCCGATCGCGTCGTCCATCCGCCGCCGGGCCTCTGCGACCCGTTCGAGATCGTCGACGATCGCGTGGTCGACGCGTTTGCCCAGCACCGACGCCGCCACCCGGGCTGGATCGAACAGCCACTGGTGCGCGACGCCGGTCAACGTCAGCCCGGTCAGG
>Ga0209591_10000406_pt1 | contig 55729 bp, 45 predicted proteins | sample MAT01_FD_187207 | JGI IMG/M metagenome (GOLD analysis project Ga0209591, IMG submission 187207) | Freshwater microbial communities from Lake Fryxell liftoff mats and glacier meltwater in Antarctica - MAT-01 (SPAdes) (version 2) | ecosystem: Environmental > Aquatic > Freshwater > Ice > Liftoff...
GCTCAACGGATAAAAGTTACTCTAGGGATAACAGGCTGATCTCCCCCAAGAGTCCACATCGACGGGGAGGTTTGGCACCTCGATGTCGGCTCATCGCAACCTGGGGCGGAAGTACGTCCCAAGGGTTGGGCTGTTCGCCCATTAAAGCGGTACGTGAGCTGGGTTCAGAACGTCGTGAGACAGTTCGGTCCATATCCGGTGCAGGCGTAAGAGCATTGAGAGGAGTCCTCCTTAGTACGAGAGGACCGGGAGGAACGCACCGCTGGTGTACCAGTTATCGTGCCAACGGTAAACGCTGGGTAGCCAAGTGCGGAGCGGATAACCGCTGAAAGCATCTAAGTGGGAAGCCCACCTCAAGATGAGTGCTCTCACCACAATAAGTGGGTAAGGTCACGGGCAGAACACCCGTTTATAGGCTCTAAGTGGAAGTGCAGCAATGTATGAAGCTGAGGAGTACTAACAGACCGAGGGCTTGACCTCACATCAATTGGTGAATGGTTTTGCGTTACTTGCAGTCTTCAGGGTTGTGAACCCAAAAAGTTTTCCTGGTGTCTATTGCGCGGTGGAACCACACTGAACCCTTCCCGAACTCAGAGGTGAAACGCTGTTGCGGCAACGATAGTTTAGGGGTAGCCCTACGCAAAAATAGCTCGATGCCAGGTTTAATTTTACAAACAAACCCCCCTACCTCACATCAGAGCTAGGGGGGTTTTGTTTCTCATGAATTTAGTATTGAAACAAATCGCTATGATTTATGACTCAAGAATTTTGGGATTTAAGAAAGTCTATTCTTGATGGACGTTATGACAATGCTTTGGTAATTGTTGATGAATCGAAAGAGTTATATCCGAAATATTAGGAGTTTCCTCATTAGACTCAGCAATTCTCAATTTGAACTGGCATCTCTGATTTTACGTTGATGCCCCAGCGAACAGTTGAGAATGATTGCAATAAGAGAACCCAAAACAATCACTTTTCCGAGAAGTCCGGCTCAAAACCTAGTTTTAGCGAGCCAAAATGCCCAGAAAAAAACTAAAACTTCGTCTAAAATTCTTACGTTGTCCTAAATTTAGAATTGCTGCATTAGACTCATAGAACTTGCTTTAGGGGATGGGTTAATCCTACGATTTGGAACTTGAGATGATTAGAGAATTTACTCGTTCGCATTCGCAGGTCGGATAAGAGAGTCACCTCCCATGTTTAGGTTAAAGGTTTATCGCCGGCTTCTCCCTGTCGTCCCCTGTCCCTCTCTCCTTGTGGTGCAGACATGATTTGCTTTTGCTGTTCTTGTAGCCAATTTTCAAAGAGTTCATTCAGTAGACGCACTTTCATGAGTTCATCTAGTTGTGCGGGGATAAATTTTTCCAGCCGCAAAATCACGAACCACTCAGCAATACGGCTAGGAGGCAATATCTGACCTGGTTGACTGCTAGAGAGCATTTGCACCATTATCGGATGTAGTGCATTGAGTTCAACCGGGCCTACTAAACCGCCAGTTTGGGCTTCTGGACCGAGTGAGTATTCCCGCGCCAAGTTAGCAAAAGAGTTTTCTTTTGCCTGAATCCGGAAATAAAGTTCTTGGGCAATTCCTACATCTTGGGTTCGCAGTAGAGAATAAATTACTTTGTCCAGTTTTGCCTTGGACTGAAAAAAGTAAGATTCCAGTTTATTGCCCCAAGTGGCTTGCTTGAATTTTTCAATTTTCAGCTTACGAGTGGTAATAACTTCTATTTGTTCAGGGTTCAGCCCTTGACGTGCCATCCAAGCTTGGATATCTTCTTCATTTTTGAACTGTTTTTCAGTGTAAAACTGCTGTTTAGCTTGGGCTACTTCCTCAGATGTACACTCTATTGTTACGTTTGCAGAGTGTGAGCTTTGCTCAATTGCCTCATCAATGATCAATTCCCGCTGCAATTGTGGCAGCATTTGGTAATTTGCCAGTAAAGAAATCAGTTCACTAGCTGTGATTGTACGATTACCGATTTGGATTGCTTCAGTCATCATTAGCTCTCGGGCATCTCAATAATATCTCGTCTCTCAAGAAGCTAAGTCGTAGCCTATTCACTGGGAACTTTTGCCTTAGTCCCACCGAGTTAGGTGCGCTAACCTCACTTTCGCAATAATTAAATAATAATTTGCTAAGGTACTTTAAAATATACAGTTTATATGAGTTTTTATCAAAGATTCTACGTAAATACGACCAGATGTGAAAACAGGGTTAAAAGGGATTGGCGATTGGGAGAGTTTAGTCCCCAGTCGATTAATTAAGGGCTTTAGGGGCTTGCGGAGAAATAAAATACCAGCCATTCTACAAGAATAGGAAGCGCAAAGCTGCCAGTGCCTGCTCCAATCAGCAATTCTAAATTCAAAAAAATTAGGAGGTATTGCGTGGTTTCCAGGGTGCTGACTCGGAGATCATATGACAAATCTTAATAATTGAAGCAAAAATTTCTAGAAGCTGCTAATCTTTTTTAAATAAAAATTCAGAACTTACACGGATATGATTCCGCCTGAAAATTACTAAAATAATATATTAATACTGAATTTACCATGATGTGGACTATAGCAACCTAATTGAGTAATGAAATATTAGCATAAAACTAAAGTCTGCTAACAAAAACTCTACATACATGAGTTATTTACTAGCAAGATTGTTGCTATCTTACTTGGTTTTAAATAATCTTGATTTAGACTGTTATAGACAATTTTAATAATAGGAACAAAGTATGGTACACCGGGAAGTTATTTCAAATAATCTAGTAAATGAGTTTAAAAATTGTACTCAGTTGCAATATAATGGGAAATTAAATATTAAGAGTTCAAAGGGCAGCCAATGGACTTTTTACTATCGGCTGGGACGGATAGTTTGGGCAACGGGCGGAACTCATCCCTTCCGACGCTGGCGTAGACATATAGCACAAAATTGTCCCCAGATTGATGTTGATAAATTACAGGTGCATTTGCAAGACCTATCAATCAATTACTGGGATTATAACCTTTTAGAAATATTGTATAAAAGGCAGAAAATCCAGCGTGAACAGATTCAGTCTATTGTGGAAAGCACCATAGCAGAGCTATTATTTGATGTAGCTCTGCAAGCAAACTTTACTTCAATGAGTTGCGATCGCACTCAAGAAGTTATCCTAGAAACACCAATGAGCTTCACGAGTACAGAAATGCCTGTAAAGCACATGGAAGACTCGTGGAAAATTTGGTCAGAAGCTGGTTTAGCAAATTTTTCTCCTGACTTGACACCAGTTCTGCGGCGACCAGAGCAACTTGAGCAGATGGTAAGTCCATCTGTTTACAAAAACTTTGTCAATTTAATTAACGGCAAATTTACTCTGCGAGATTTAGCCGTGAAAATGAAGCAGAGTGTACTACCACTCACGCGTTCGTTACTTCCATATATTCTTAAAGGAATCATTGAATTGGTGGAAGCACCTGACTTACCTTTAGGAGTTGTTGAAGTCAACAATAATTCCACCACCACACAAGCCAAGAAGCGGACTGCTCCCTTAATAGCTTGCGTGGATGATAGCCCTCAAGTCTGTAAAATGCTAGAGGATATTATCACTTCCAATGGATTGAGATTTGTCAAAATTCAAGATGCTGTACAAGCTCTACCAACCCTAATTCAGGAGAAACCAGACCTGGTTTTCTTGGATTTGATTATGCCAGTTGCCAGTGGTTATGAAATTTGTACTCAGTTGCGACGAATATCTACTTTTGCCAACACACCAATAATCGTATTAACAGGCAATGATGGTTTTTTAGATAGAGTTCGTGCAAAGGTAGTTGGTTCTACAGATTTTCTCACAAAACCCGTAATGGCTGATAAGGTAATGGCCATAATACGTAAATATTTACCTATAGCAAGTGTATCCATTGACAAGAATAAATCTAATTAAGAGGTTTGTAATTAGGGAATTAGAGGCTAAGAGGATGAATGAACAAGTCCTCTTCTTGGTAGCAAATACTTTGAGATCCCCCTAAATCCACGCCACGTGCTTCTCCCAAGGGGAGACGCTGCGCGTAGCTTGCTTCCCCGCAGGGGTACAAGTCGGGAAACCCGCCCAACGCAGTGGCTCCCCTTAAAGAAGGGGGACTTTGAGAGAGGTTGCCCCCCTTTTTTAAGGGGAGCCAGCGCGGTCTTCTCCCAAAGGGAGAGGCTAGCGCCAAGGGGGTTTCCCCGATGAGCGACTGGCGTGGGTTAGGGGGGATCTATAAGTGCCTAAAATCACAGCCAACCACTTTTCAAACATCCTCTAAGTAAGTCGGGAAGAGTAATTAACAATTCAAAATTCAAAATTAATTAAATTAGCTTGTAGTCAGGGCTTCAGTTCTTGCTATAAACTTTTAATTGTTCATATCTACTTACTTATAAACAAAATATAGCAATCTGATTTGATTTTTGAAAAAATCTAAGGAATAAGAATTAAATAACATATAACCTCACCCTCAATCCCTCTCCTTATAAAGGAGAGGGAAGCTAGAGACAGGATGAAGTTTTGCATTTTATTTAATCCACGTTCCTAAGTGTTAGGACGCAGTTCGTAACGCCCAAAAACCTTCGAGTGGTGCGTTAGCAAAGCGTAATGCATCAATTTAGCCTTGACACGTTACTACGGATATTTCAAAAATCAAATATGAGTCCTATGTTAGTTCTATATAAAGTGTAAGGTGTGTTAGACGAGAGTACGAGAGTATGGCAGTAAAAGCCTGGAATGGTGCCGTAGTCTTGTCTAACACACTCTACAAAACTACTTAGATTTTTTCAAAAACAATTTACGATTACTATATTAAGTTATGTTTAGTACGTATTTTTTCTGAGGTTAATACATAAAGATTGAATCAAAATTAGACAAATACAATTTTGTGTATTTATACCAGTCCTGTTTAAGTTGTGAAATAGTGGTTGGGGCAAAGAGATTATAGGGGCTAGTCTCTAGTCCTTTGTATGTCTTTGTTGAGGAATCATTTAGGATTTGTATGTCTAATTTGTTTACATTCTGAGAAAGGTTTAACGAGTAATTGTCATGAATACTGTTTTAGTTGTTGAAGATGGCTTAACAGATATGGAAATAATCAGCCGTTACTTGCAACAGGCAGGTTATTCTGTGATTAGCGCCACAAGCAGTGAAGAGGCTCAAGACAAAATAGATAAAAATAAGCCAGACCTAATATTACTCGACGTAATTTTACCGGGTAAAAGTGGCTTTGAGATTTGCCGAGAACTGAAAAGCAATCCCAACACTAGCAAAATACCTGTAGTTTTTTGCTCTACCAAAAATACTGATGTAGATAAAATTTGGGGTAATATGTTGGGCGCTGATGGTTATTTATCAAAACCGATTGAACGAGAGGAATTAATGACAATATTGAACCAATTGATTAAGAAGTAAAAATGCCATAAAACTCACTAATTTTAAATTAAATAGAAACTGCAAATAGTGACTAAAAACAAATCATCAATTACAAAGGATCAATAACTTTGGAAACCAAGGAAAAGTTTTTAAGTTTTAATTTGGGAGTAAGTGATACAGCCGTAATTTCGTTACAACACATCACAGAAGTTTTGCAAGTATCATTACCTGAAATATGTGGCGTTCCTGAGATGCAGAGTAGCGTCTTGGGTATTTATAACTGGCGTGGTGAGATGCTTTGGTTGATAGATTTAGAGGCAATGTTAGGTTATCCTCCAATTTCGCCAGGATCAAATTTACTTTCAATAATGATGGGGATTGTTCTGGAAAACAAGGGTAAGTATTTGGGACTATTGGTGCGACAGCTTATAGATATTGAATGGCTGGATACTAAACAAATGAAACCCGCAACTACTGAATTATTTTATCCGAAAATTTCACCTTTTTTACAGGGATACTTTATTAATGATTCCGAGGAGATGATTTTTAATTTGGATGCCCTAACGATTATCGAAGCTCCCATGTGGGCAATTCATAATTAAGCATTTAGTAATGGGTGATTAGACGTAGTATTTTGATAATTACTAATCCTTAATCACCAAAGAGCAGATCAATCTTACCTATCAAATATCCAATTATTACCAATCACAAATTTTGAGGTTAATCAAATGACGTTTTTGTATAAGAATAGCCAAGAAAATGATAATCTAATCTCGGAAGTAGAAAATATTAATGGTGACGCGAGTATAGCGAATATTGCCAGTCATGAAATATCTTTATTAAATGCGATCGCTGAGGAATTTAAAAGTTGGCGGCGACAGTTGCAAGACATCGCAACTTATATGCGTCAAGCACCAGACTTTGATACACTACTCAAAATTACTGTAGCGCAAATTAGAGAAAAGATTGGCTGCGATCGCGCTTTAATTTATCAGTTTACTTCCCTAGAATCAGGTAATGTTTTAGCAGAATCCAGAACACTAGGTTGGACACCAACTTTAGGCGAAAATATTCCCGGAATTATTTTTGGCTTATATACCAATCAAGACTATGTAGAACCTGTAGTTATTAACGATATCAATAAGATTCAACTTACCCCTTATCAAAAGCAGTTACTAGAGAAATTTCAAATTAAAGCTAGTTTGAGTTTACCAATTGTAGTAGAAGGTAAAGTATGGGGGTTACTTGTAGTCAATAATTGTTCTTCGGTGCGACAGTGGCAAGAGGTAGAAATCAGCCTATTATTTCAAATTGCCACAGAACTGATCTACAAATTGCAGAGCTTTGAATTTCACAAAGAACTACAAAATCAAACACAGGCAAAGAAATCAGTAGCTAAAGTCATTGATAAAATCCTTCACATATCAAATCTTGATAAGATTTTCCAAACAACTACTCAAGAAGTACGTCAATTACTAAAATGCGATCGCGTCGGTGTTTATCGCTTCAAACCTGACTGGAGTGGCGAGTTCGTGGCGGAGGCAGTGGGTAATGGTTGGATAAAAATGGTCGGACCTGATTTTAAAATGGTCTGGGAAGATAGCCACTTACAAGAAACCCAAGGAGGACGTTATGCCAAGGGTGAAAGCTTTGTGGTCAACGACATCTATAAAATGGGTCATGCTCAATGTCACATTGATATTTTAGAGCAGTTTGAAATGAAAGCTTACATGATTGCGCCGATATTCACTGGAGAGAAATTATGGGGCTTATTGGCAGCTTATCAAAATTCTGGGCCTCGTGATTGGCAACCTTGGGAAGAAACCTTTTTAACTCAGATTGGCTTGCAATTTGGTGTGGCCATATCACAAAGAGAATATGTTGAGCAAGCGCAGACGAAATCTGATCAACTAGCTCAAATAGTCGAACAAGAAAAAGCTTTCACTAAGATAGTCAACCGCATCCGCCAATCTTTAGATGTAGATAGTGTCTTCAAAACAACCACTCAAGAAGTGCGTCAATCACTAAAATGCGATCGCGTCGCCGTTTATAGCTTTAACCCTGATTGGGGTGGCGAATTTGTGGCTGAGTCTGTGGGTAATGCTTGGATAAAACTGGTGGGACCTGATATTAAAACCGTTGTAGATGACACCTACTTGCAAGAAACTCAGGGAGGTAGGTATGTCAGAGGTGAAAACTATATTGCTAATGACATCTATCAAATAGGGCTTACTCCCTGCCACATTGAGATTTTAGAGCAGTTTGAAGCCAAAGCTTACATAATTGTTCCTATATTCTTTGGGGATAAATTGTGGGGTTTGCTAGCAGCTTATCAAAATTCTGGGGCACGTGAATGGCAAACCTGGGAAGTTAACTTTTTGGTTCAGGTTAGCTTGCAATTTAGCCTAGCTAAATCACAGATAGATTATCTAGAATTAGTGCGGATAAAATCTGAGAAACTAGCTGAGATTGCGGAACAAGAAAAAGCTGTCACAAAAATCAGCAGCCGCATTCGACAAATCTTCGATGTGGAAGATATTTTCAAGATAACCACTCAAGAAGTGCGACAATTATTGCGATGCGATCGCGTCGCTGTTTATCGCTTTAATCCCGACTGGAGTGGTGAATTTGTATCTGAGTCAGTAGCTCATGGTTGGATAAAACTGATAGGACCTGATATCAAAACTGTCTGGGAAGATACCCACTTACAAGAAACTCAGGGAGGTCGATATGCCCAAGGGGAAAACTTTTTTGTAAACGACATTTATCAGGTAGGTCATTCTACTTGCCACATTGAAATATTAGAGCAGTTTGAAATCAAAGCTTATATCATAGTTCCCATATTCTTTGGGGAACGATTATGGGGCTTGCTGGGAGCTTATCAAAATTCCAGCCCTCGTGATTGGGAAGAATCGCAAGTCAATTTGTTAGCACGTATTGGTAGTCAGTTAGGACTGACATTACAACAAGCCGAATATTTGCAACAAGTACAAGCGCAGTCAGCAAAATTAGCAGAAGCAGCAGCACGAGAAAAGGCAGCCAAGGAATTACTACAACAGCGATCTATTCAACTCTTAATGGCTCTTAGACCCGCTCTCACCGGTGACTTAACAGTACGCGCACCAATTACAGAAGATGAGTTAGGCACGATCGCTGATGCTTACAATAGTACTCTGCAAGCACTGCGACAAATTGTTATTCAGGTACAGGGAGCTGCTCAACAAGTTGCCCAAACTTCTGGTAATAGCGAGGCTTCACTAACAGGATTAACCAATTTAGCGCAACAACAATCCGAGGAAATTACCGCAGCTTTAGGCGAAATTCAACAGATGGTGGACTCTACTCAAGCTGTGGTGGTGAATGCTGAGTTAGTGCAACTAGCAGTGCAACAAGCCAATCAAACTGTAGAGTCTGGTGATACTGCAATGAACCTAACTGTCAAAGCCATCCAAGGAATTCGTGAAACCGTTGCTCAAACCAGCAAAAAGATTAAACGCCTCAGCGAATCCTCGCAAAAAATCTCCAAAGTGGTGAATTTAATTGGTAATTTTGCCACACAGACAAACGTATTGGCTTTGAATGCAGCCATTGAAGCCACCCGTGCAGGTGAATATGGCAAAGGCTTTGCAGTTGTAGCTGATGAAGTCCGTTCTTTATCTCGCCAGTCAGCAGCAGCCAGCATTGAAATTGAAAAATTAGTCCAGGAGATTCAAACAGAAACCGGAGAAGTTGCAGTAGCGATGGAAACTGGCATTCAACAGGTGGTAGAAGGCACAAATCTTGTCAATGATACTCGCCAAAACTTAAATGCGATCGTTTCTGCAACTGCCGAAATTAGTCAGCTAATTGAGCGAATTACCGCAGCGACTCAAAAACAAATGACGCAATCTGTAACAGTAACGAAATCAATGCAAGATGTTGCAGGAATTGCCAATAAAACTTTTGCTGAATCTCAGGAAATTGCTAGTGTGTTCCAAGATTTATCAGGAATGGCAAAAGACTTATTAACAACTGCTGGCAAGTTTAAAGTGAATTGAACCAAATCTGCCTCCTAATCTTACTCCCCTTCCTTACAATGGAAGGGGCTGGGGGTTAGGTCTGTATTGAACTCAACTGAGAAGCGCTACATTACCACTGGAAAAACTGAGCAACTTGATATCAGAAAGTACCGAAATTCTAACAGTGACAGTTGCATCAATTAAAACTTTACGCAACAAATCCCAAATCTAAAATATGATTACAGATCAGGAAATTCGTGAGCAAGGATACATTTACTTTCTAGCTGAAGCCCCAGAACTAATCCAAATTATTGAACAAGAACTATTTAGCTTATCGGAAGGTTATAGCATTGCTAAAGTTCATAATTTAATGCGGGCTACTCATACACTTAAAGGTGGAGCCGCTAATGTTGGGCTAGAAGTAATTAAGATGATAGCCCATTATTTAGAAGATGTATTTAAGGCTCTATATAATCCAAAAGTGGTAGTTGATGCCGAATTACAAACACTTTTATTACAAGCTTATGAATGTCTAAGCATAGCATTAAATACCGAGCTAGTAGGCAGCACTGTTAATGATGAAGAACTGATGCATCGAGCAACTTCAGTGTTTGCACAGTTGCAAGAAAAACTGGGTGATGCATTTGGTGCTGAGTCTCACATTCCCACTTCTGAAGAATTGGGATTTGATATTGTACAGTCCGTTTTTGAAGTGGGAGTAGAACAACGTCTAAATAGTATTGCTGACGCTGTTAACAATCCACCAAATAGTGACGAATTTATCGAGTTTTTACAATCTCAAGCTGAAGTATTTTTCGGCTTGGCAGAATCTCTAAATTTACCGGGATTGGGAGAAATTGCCCAAACAATTATATCAGCTCTGCAAGCAAATCCTACCCAGGTACAGCAAATTGGAGAAATTGCCCTTGCAGATTTGCAACAAGCACAAAAATTAGTATTAGCAGGCGATCGCACTTCTGGTGGAGAAACTTCTCCAGGTTTACGAAAACTCACGACAGTGGCAAATAATCAGTCATCGGAAGAATTACAAAATAATTCATCTGCTAGCACATTTACTATCAATGAAGAACAATTTTACCAGTTTCTCGCTACATCTGATAACAATAAAAATCAATCAGTTAACCCAACAACTGCCAAGTTTTATTTAAAAGTAATTCGTTACATTTTTGGCTGGTTTAATCACCAGATGGAAATACCAGCAGAAGAACTCAGTTTAACTTTGCTGATTCCCATATTAGAAAGGAAAAGTCTGCTTGATTATATCCAAAATTGGTTGAAAAAGTTTCTTGATTTTGTCCAAGATGAAGAAGATAGTCAAAGTCTTTGTATTTATCGACGTGGAATTATCTTAATCATCCTATTTGCAGTTGCAAAATTTCAAGATTCTCTTGAACCATCTGACAGCTACCTCTCAGTAATTAAAATACTACAGAATCAAATTCATAAATTAGCACAAGAATATAAAAATTATCCTCCTATTACTGGCGAAGAAAAAAATTGGCTGGATAGTCCCAAGTTACAAACATTGTTAGTTTTTAAAGAAGTATCTAAATCCGTCTTTTCTGAGACAACTGATAACCTATTAGAAGCAATATGGGGAGAAGAATCTAGCCAAAATCCTGTTATTGAAGTCGTGGCAATTCAACCTGATGATTATTCAGAAAAGCTTGATTCATTAACTGTCAGTGAGCCGATAGTTTCTGAAACAGCTATTGAGATTATGCCTGATTTAGCTACACAAATCAACCAAGAAATAGAAGATAAATCTCAGTATGTTCAAACTAAAAATTTGCGTCAACCTTCATTTATTCGAGTAGATACAGAGAGACTGCAACACCTCAATTATCTAGCTGGAGAATTGCTGATTTACCAAAAACGGCGTAGTTTGCAAGATGAACAAGTCAAAGAAATAATTGAGCAATTAGTACAGCAACTCACTAGACACCAAACAACTTTAAATGAATTACGTGATTTACCATTACAAATACAAAATATTTCCTTACAACAAACACAAGATTTTGCAGTGAAGTTTGACTCTCTAGAAATGGATGTATATACAGAGTTTCACATGACATTGCATGAAGCAATGGAAGAAACACTACAACTACAAGAAACTACAGAGTCTCTTGACTTACTCGTGACGCAAGCTACTCAAATTAGTGGTAAACAAGAGAATTTAACTCTTAATATTATAGATAACTTAGTAGAAGCACGAATGTCGCCTTTGGGCAATATCCTGAATCGCTTCCCCCACATGGTAAGTAAGTTGGGGAATGTTTATGCCAAACTTGTAGAATTAAAACTTACTGGTACTGCGGTGCTAGTGGATAAAGCGATCGCAGAAAAGCTTTACGATCCTTTATTACACTTAGTGCGTAATGCTTTTGACCACGGTATTGAAGCTCCACATATTCGCCGAGAGCTTGGTAAACCAGAACAAGGTTTAATCGAAATCTGCGCTTATCATCAAGGTAGCCAAACTGTTATCGAAGTTCGGGATGATGGTCAGGGATTGAATTTAGACAGAATTCGCAGAAAAGCTTTTGAATTTCATCCCATAGAAACTGGAGAAAAAACTAGAAGCTCTACTTCTAATCTGGCTGATCCTGAACTTTTAGATTTGATATTTTCGCCGGGATTTTCTACTGCTAATCAAGTGAGCGAAATTTCTGGGCGCGGTATGGGTTTAGATATTGTGCGTACTCAGATGCACGCACTCAATGGCTCAATTTCAGTTGAATCCTTCCCCAACCAAGGAACAATATTCATCCTCAAAATTCCTTTTTCTATGACTACTGAAAAATTAATGCTAGTTCAAGCCAAAGGTGTTGTGTATGGTCTTATTTTGGACAGTATCGAAAAAATATTGATTCCCTCTGAACAACAGATTAAAGAAATTGAAGGGAAAAAAGTCTTTCATTGGAATACAGATAATGATGAAACTATGGTCAGCCTCCATCAACTTTCAAACTTGATTGATTATAATGGTTCATTCTTTAATAGTGCTAGTTCATACAACACATCTAATACTCATGACCCAAGCATAGCGAAAAATCCGGTGCTTTTGCTACGACGAAATCAGGGAAAGTTTGCTTTAGAGGTTGACCAAATAATTGGTGAACAAGAACTGGTAATTAGACCTTTAGGAAATGCGATCGCACCGCCAAAATACATTTATGGTTGTAGTAGTTTAGCCAATGGTAATCTCATCTTAGTGATTGATGCTTTATTTCTGGTAAGGTCTAGTGAAATCCAACAAACAACACTTGATATCACAGCGCTACCAATAGCTTCTTCGTCAAATAAAAAAGCCTTGGCGATATCGGGAGATACTTTCTCATCTACACCATTACTGGCTGCATCTACTTCCACAATAACTATAGAAACCCAACCCAGTTATTCTCAACAGCCAGATAATAAATCACCAAAAACTGTATCTACTCCCATAACAAATATAGAAACCCAACCCAGTTATTCTCAACAGCCAGATAATAAATCACCAAAAGTTGTTTTAGTAGTAGATGACGCAATTAGTCTTCGTCAAACTATTTCTCTCACTCTACAAAAATCTGGCTATCAAGTAATACAAGCTCAAAATGGTGTAGAAGCTCTAGAAAAGTTGCAGTTACATCCTGAAATTAGAGTTGTCGTCTCCGATTTAGAGATGCCACGAATGAATGGTTTTGAGTTGTTGAGCAATTTCCGTCAACACCCCAATTTAGCAAAAATACCTTTAGTGATTCTCACTTCTCGTAGCGCTGAAAAACACCGCCAGCTTGCCCAAGAATTGGGTGCAAAGGCTTACTTGACCAAGCCTTATTTAGAACATGAGTTGCTTTCTACAATTAAGGATTTAATTAACAGTAATGTAGAGGATCTAAAGCCTTTACTCATGGTGACAAATCATTGATAACTCTTAATTACGAACTCCGAGGTAGATTATTTGGATCTACACCTAGAGAACGTAAATACTGCGCTAATTGTTCAGCCCGTTCTGCATCTGTCAAATAGCGGTTTCCTTGCTGATCATACCAACATAAAAACTCCTGTTTTATCCCAGCAATTACAGCTTGATGTCGCCCAATACCTAACTCCAACTCTGGCATCAAATAGGGTTCACCAATTTGTAGTTGGTACTTTCCATCTATCAACTTATACACTTCAAAGGGTTGATGTTGGTCGCGTCGCCAAAACTCTGGGTTATAAATTACGTAGTACGATACACCGAGTTTTCTATATATATCTAGCTTCTCGTCGTATTCACCTCCTGGGGTGTGAGATACCATTTCTAATGTGAATATTGGAACTATCCCATTTTCTTCCCAAATCGCGTAACTTTTGCGTGATTTACCACCCTTTTTCCGTTCTACTCCCACACTTAAAAAAGCATCTGGCACTACAGGTACTCTAGAATTTACGCCTGTGGTGTGATAGACTCCCATATCTACGCCGAAGTACCAATCCATGCGATTTGCCCAAATGGAGTTGAGCAAGAAAAGTAAAATGTTGGGCAAAAAGTTTTGGTCTTCGTTATCCACTGGCGTATCGTCTGAACAAGCAAGTTCATCAGTAGTTGGTAACGCATTTTTGAGATCAGGTGAGAACATAACCGTTGTCTCGCTGGCGTTTGATGCCTTTATTATAAGTGAGTAACAAAAAGTTTAGCGTTTGGGTGTAGTTTCACCAAACTTAATCAAAAGCGCGATCGCAATACTAACAAGCAAAATTAATGTCATACTCAAAGCTGAACCAAATCCCCAATTTTGGGTTGCTCCAAGAAACTGGTTATAAACTAACCGCGCCGCCGTCATACTAGAAGCACCACCAAGTAATTCTGGATCGACAAAATCCCCCAAACCTGTAATGAATACAAGCATGGAAGCAGCCGCAATTCCAGGCAAAATTTGTGGTACGGTTACTTGGAAAAAAGTTTGCACAGGATTTGCACCCAAATCAGCTGCCGCTTCTAACAACTGCTTGTTTAGCTTTTCCAGAGATGCATATAAAATCAAAACCATATAAGGTAACAAGCTGTAACTCATGCCAATCAATACAGCTGGACTCTGGTTAAGTAATTGCAAAGTAGGCAAACCTAAATTGCTGAGTAAACTGTTCAATAGACCAGTAGGACGAAGAATTGTAATCCAAGCATAGGAACGAAGTAACGATGAAGTCCACAAAGGTAATATAAAGCCTAATAGGAGCAAATTCCGCCAACGCTGTGGCGCTATCTGAGCAATCCAATAGGCGACAGGGAAGCCCAAAATTAAACAAATGATGGTGGTGCCAAACGCAAAAAATAGCGATCGCCCAATTACTTGCAAGTAAAGAGGATCAAATATTCGGATGTAGTTTTTGAATCCGTTGGGATTAACCAAATCTCCCGGTCGGATGTCTGCAACTAAACTTAACTCGAAAATTATCAAAGTTGGCAGCACCAATAAAAGTAATAACCAAATCCCAGATGGTGCAAGTAATACCAAAGGTTGGAGCCAATTTCTCAGTTGACGATGCAATTCTTCTATTTTAGAGATATTATTTTTTTCCAAATTCATCATTTATAACAGACGCGATGAATCGCATCTCTACTCCTAACTCCTGTACAGACGCGATTAATCGCGTCTCTCCTAACTATTTTAGCTGCTAGTTAATTGAGTCCAATAGCGATCGTAAACTTCTTCAAATTCTCCTAGAGGAGTAATCCGCTCACAATTTGCTAAAAGGGATTCTGAGGGAAACAAATTAGCATTTTTTTGTATTCTTTTTGGTAATTGCTCAAATCCGGCACTGTTAGGTGTAGAAACATTTAGACGTTGACTGATTGTAGCTGCTACTTCTGGTTGCAAAATCATGTTAATCCAAGCATAGGCTCCAGCTAAATTGGGGGCTGTTTTAGGAATAACAATAGTGTCTGTCCATAATGAAGAACCGCTGCGAGGAATCACATATTTTAGTTTAGGGTTTTCTTGAGAGATTCTCACCGCATCTGCTGAATAACACATTGCTAATAGTAAATCTCCTGCTAAAATTTGATTTTGCCAAGCGTCGGTATCAAAACGTGCGATCGCAGGTTTTAGTACTTTCAGTTTCTCATAAGCTTCTTTGATTTCTGCTTCATTTTTTGAGTTGTAAGAATAACCTAGCATCCGTAACGTCGCACCCATAACTTCTCGAACATCATTAAGCAAGGTCATCCGCTGATTAAGTTGCTTTTGATTTTGCCAAAGATAATCCCAGTCTTGTGGTGCATCTTTGATTTTTTCACTATTGTAAAGTAAACCTGTTGTTCCCCAGTTAAAAGGAATACTGTAACGATTATTGGGGTCATAACTAGGATTATGGAACCGAGGAAATAAATTCTCTAAACCGATTAAGCGATCGTGATTTATTTCTGTTAATAAACCTTTGTTTACCATCTTCTGCACCATATAATCGGATGGGTAGATGATGCTGTAAGTGCCACCACCACTAGCTTGCAATTTAGCCAGCATGACATCATTGGAATCATACACATCCGCTAGCACTTTCATGCCAGTTTGGGCGCTAAAGGTTTTCAGTAACTGTTTGTCAGTATATTGTGTCCAGGTATAGATATAAAGTTGGTCACGTTGACCAGAAGTAGTAGAATTAGCACGTACTTGGCCCAGTCTCCAGCCACAACTAGCTAAAGACAAGGTAGAAAGCGCCGCTACACCTTTTAAAAATTTTCGTCTGTTTGTCATTTGTGAAAAGTCAAAAAGCTTATAGAGTAGGCTTCTCACCGATTTTGAGTGTAGCTTTATTTCCGCTCTGCTGTACTACTGTGTTAGCTTTTACCGGAAAATGTACATCACAATCTATGAATAAACCTGATTCAACATACAACTTGTTAAAGCCAAATGTGTCTAACTCAGCTTTAGCCCAACTCTAAAAGCAAGCAGGAACGCGAAGCTGTGACTACCCTTTTAATTACGAATTAGTAATCATTTGGTCATGTCAAAGACCAATAACATACTTTTGCCACTCTTGATGCAGTCCACTTTTAAGATGTTTGCTGACCTCAAAATAGAGACTACTATAAGGTTGACGCGGGGGATGACGCAAAGGCATATGAGCTTCGTGGGGAGTACGACTGCCTTTTTTGACATTGCAACGGACACAAGCTGTCACAATATTCTCCCAGCTATCGCCCCCGCCACGCGATCGCGGTATTACATGATCTAGGGTCAATTCATCCCCTGTATAACCACAGTACTGACAGGCATGACCGTCACGGTACAATATATTTCGACGAGTTAAAGGAATTTCTTTATAAGGAACGCGCACATAATGACGCAACCGGATCACGGTCGGCAATGGGAAATCCGAGTACAAGAACTTACCGTTGTGTTCTAGGTGTTCTGCTTTGCCCTTGATTAACAGAACCACAGCGCGACGCCAACTCGTTATATTGAGAGGTTCATAAGAGGCGTTTAAGACTAAAACTTTCCCCATTATTTGCGCTCAGGGTATTAGCTTTATATAAATATTAACACAAATATACTCTGTTATGGAGATGAGAATAAATTATACTTTCAGGATAATTCCGAAGAGTAAACTTCTTGTTTAATCTGATATCGCTTTTAGGAGCGTGTATAGATAGATAACTTGAAAGTTTAGCCGTGATGGGATAGGAGTCAGTACAAATGTTAAGTCGCAAAGAAATCCCTGGTGTAGTTACTAATCAGCAGTGCGACACCTATGCTTGGTTCTCGCAACGAGCCTGGGTAGAAATTGATTTAGGGGCGTTGTCGTACAATGTACAGCAACTGGTGCAGTTGTTATCGCCGCACACTGAATTAATGGCAGTAGTAAAAGCTGATGCTTATGGGCATGGAGCGGTAACAGTCGCTCAAACTGCAATCCAATCGGGAGCTAGTTGGCTGGGAGTCGCTACAGTTCCAGAAGCTATTCAATTGCGAGAAGGCGGGATTCAAGCACCCATTTTAATTCTAGGGGCAACTCATACACCAGAACAGATTCATGCGATCGCCCATTGGAAACTTCAGCCGACACTCTGTAGCCCTAAACAAGCTTTAGTGTTTTCTGACACCTTAGAATCGATGAACTATGGTTCCCCCATACCCGTACACATCAAATTAGACACGGGAATGTCTAGATTGGGAACTAACTGGCAGCAAGCTGGTGAATTTGTGCAATTAGTGCAACGCTTACCACATCTTGACATTGCCAGTATTTATTCTCATTTGGCAACAGCAGATGATCCTGATATGACGGTAATGGAAGAACAGCATAAACGATTTGAAGAAGCGATCGCCCAAATCAAAGCAATGGGAATTCAACCGCCCTGCTTACACTTGGCAAACTCAGCGGCTGCACTCACAGATCCAGCATTGCATTACGACATTGTGCGAGTCGGTTTAGCTGTTTACGGACTCTACCCAGCGCCTCATTTACAAAATGCGATCAACCTCAAGCCCGTTTTACAACTTAAAGCACGAGTCACCCAGGTTAAAACAATTGCCGCAGGAACTGGTGTCAGCTATGGTCATCAATTTATTGCCCCGCGTGAACTTCGCCTCGCCGTCGTAGGAATTGGCTATGCTGACGGTGTACCTCGTAATCTTTCCAACAAAATGCAGGTGTTAATTCGCGGTCAGAGGGTGTCACAAATCGGGACAATTACGATGGATCAGTTGATGCTAGATGTTAGTGCCATACCCAATATTCAAGAAGGAGAAGTAGTTACCTTACTAGGAGAACAGGGAAAAGAACAAATTTCAGCAGACGATTGGGCACAACAACTAAACACTATTTCCTGGGAAATTCTTTGCGGATTCAAACATCGTCTGCCTCGTGTTGCAGTCATGTAATTGGGCATGGGGCATGGGGCATGGGGCATTGGGCATGGGGAAAAGACTTACTGCAACTTGTCCTTTCTTTCACGAAAGCATCCTACTACTTCTTCACCGCCGGATACTGTTGCAACACCTGCTGTAAGTATTGCCCAGTATATGACCTGGGATTCATTGCAACTTCCTCCGGTGTACCCACAGCAATCAATTCTCCCCCTTTATCGCCGCCTTCTGGCCCCAAATCTATTACCCAGTCAGAACAACGAATTACATCTAAGTTATGTTCAATTACTAAAATTGAATTGCCTTTATCCACCAATCTTTGCAACACATCTAACAATTTGTGAACATCGTAAAAAGATAACCCTGTTGTCGGTTCATCTATTAAATAAAGTGTCTTACCTGTGGCGCGTCGAGATAGTTCTGTTGCTAATTTTACCCGTTGCGCTTCACCACCAGATAAGGTAGTCGCAGGTTGTCCTAGTTGGACATAACCCAACCCGACATCAAATAAAGTTTGTAACCGTGCGATCGCTTTGGGAATATTCTGGAAAAAGTCCAAACTTTCCTCAACTGTCATTCTCAAAACATCAGAAATCGACTTATCTTTGTACTTCACTTGCAAAGTTTCGCGGTTATATCTTGCACCTTTACAAATTTCGCATTGCACGTAAACATCTGGGAGAAAGTTCATTTCAATAACATTCACACCCTGTCCGCTACAAGCTTCGCAACGTCCACCTTTAACATTGAAAGAAAATTGTCCAGGTTTGTAGCCCCTAGTTTTGGCTTCTAACGTTTGGGAAAATACATCTCGAATGGCATCGAAAATTCCTGTGTAAGTTGCAGGGTTAGAACGTGGTGTACGTCCAATGGGAGATTGATCGATAATGATCGCTTTATCAATCGCGTTTAATCCCTGAATTTTCTCCAAATGTCTGGGTAAGGGAACTTTTTTCGTTAAATGATGTTGCAGAGATGGGTAAAGTAATTCGTTGATCAGGGTAGATTTACCAGAACCAGACACACCAGTTATTGCGACGAGTTTACCTAGTGGAATGTCTACATCTATATTTCTTAAATTGTTGCGATGGGCATTTTTAATTCCCAAGCTGCGCCCATTTCCCTGTCGCCGTTCAGCTGGTGTGGTAATTACTCGCCTTCCTGATAAATACGCACCCGTCAAGGAATCTTCTGCTGCTAGCAACGCCTGGAAATCACCTTGGGCGACAATATTTCCGCCGTGAATTCCTGCACCAGGGCCAATATCAACTATGTAGTTGGCTGCACGAATTGTTTCTTCATCATGCTCAACGACAATTAATGTATTACCCAAATCGCGCAATTTAGTTAAAGTTTTCAGCAACCGTCCATTATCTCGTTGATGTAAACCAATACTCGGTTCATCTAAAACGTAGAGAACTCCTGTTAAACCAGAACCAATTTGTGTTGCTAGACGAATTCGTTGGGCTTCGCCACCAGAAAGGGTCATGGCTGGACGATCAAGGGTGAGATAATCTAAACCTACGTCTAACAAAAATTGCAGTCTAGCTTTGATTTCTCGGAGGACTAAATCAGCAATTTGTAACTGGCGATCGCTCAACTTGAATTGATCAATTCTCTCCCGACAATCTCGAATTGATACCGCAGTCAATTCTAAAATTCCATATTGGCCTAACTTGACCGCCAAAGCTTCCGGTTTTAATCGTTTTCCCTGGCAAACTTCACATGGTTGATCAATTAAATACTGCTCTAATTTTTGCTTAACTAATTCAGAACCACCCTCATATTGTCGTTGCAAAATTGGAATAGCACCTTTAAAACTCTGCTTCCTTTGTGCCTCTGCGATTCGTTCATCTTTCTCTCCATACAGAACAATTTGCTGCTGTTCTACTGTCAGCTTGCTCCAATTTGTCTGTAATTCAAACCCATAGCCTTGCCCGACACTATATAGTAATTCCAAATAATAAGAATTATCTTTTTCTGACCAAGGCGCGATCGCAGCATAAACTGGCGCTTCTGGGTCAGGTATGATTAAATCAGGCGCAAATCTTCTTAAAGTCCCAATTCCATGACAGTGGGGACAAGCACCATAAGGTGAGTTAAACGAGAACAATCGCGGCGATAGTTCGTCCATTACCGCACCATGTTCTGGACAAGCAAAGTTTTCCGAAAATACTAATTCTTCTTCTTTTTCTTGTCCGTCGTCACCAAGCAGACTCACAAGAATGGTCGCAATCCCACCCGATTGTTTGAGACACGTAGACAGGGAATCAACCAAACGCTCTTGGATATCAGCCTTTTTCACCAAGCGGTCAATTACCACTTCGATGGTGTGGGTAAAATTTTTATCCAATTCAATCGAATCTGACAGTTCGCGGACTTCGCCATTGATCCGCACGCGGACAAAACCTTGGGATGCCAAACTGGACAAAAGCTTACGGTGTGTGCCTTTTTTACCCCGGACAACAGGTGCAAGAATTTGGAAGCGAGTGCGATCGCTTAATTCCATGATCCGATCGCACATCTCATCAATTGTCTGGGGTGCAATACAGCGATCGCATATCGGACAATGGGGTTCACCAGCCCGACCAAATAACAGCCGCAAATAATCGTAAATCTCCGTCACCGTACCCACAGTAGAACGGGGGTTATGAGAAGTTGATTTTTGGTCAATGGAAATTGCTGGACTTAAGCCTTCAATCGCCTCCACATCCGGCTTATCCAGCTGTCCTAAAAATTGCCGGGCGTAGGCGCTGAGGGATTCCACGTAGCGACGTTGCCCTTCAGCGAAAATGGTATCAAACGCCAGGGAAGACTTACCTGAACCAGAAACGCCAGTGAATACAATTAGGCGATCGCGTGGCAAATCCAAATCAATATTTTTCAGATTATGCTGCCTAGCACCCCGAATCCGAATGGTATTCTGGCTAGGATGTGGAGGATGCCCGTTCAAAAGAGAAGTCTGAGCGTCGATTTCCTCCGAATGGAACTTCGGGGATGCTGCTAGCTGTTGGTCTGACATATTGGGCGGCTGAGAGGGAGTTTCTTGTGAAACAGTCCTTAATAATACTATCTTTAATTAGTTTATAGTAGAACAATCGTACTGTTTTAGATAGTTATTCCTCTTGATTCATGCCGCAGACATCTTTACTCATATCTTGCAGCAACAGCCGTAGGCTTTAGCCCGTCAGCTACACAAGCTAAGTCCGTCGCCCGGACTACGGAAATTCAAGGTTTTTAGCCGCAACTTCAATTTTTTATAATATATTTCTGTAATCGGCAATACTAGTAATGTAGATAAAATTGTCGTAGACTTCAAAATTTAATATTATGTCTAGTCAAGAGCAAAATTCCAATCAAGCATTTAATCAAATACAGGCTAATGGAACAAAGAAAAGGAAGAAGAAACTACAACCTCCCTCAGACTTAAATAAACCAAATAAAACTGAATAAAAACCATTATAATTTCTGCTAGAGACTTAAACTTCATTTAAGTCTCTATATTTATCATTAAAAATAAATAAGCTTATTGGACTTACGTACTGTACAAATTCATAGTAATGTGCATTAACGAAAATAGGGTGTTTCAGGCTTTTATTAATTATCTTTTGATGCCTACGGCGGTAAACTACGTAATTAGACCACGCTGTAGGGGTTTAGCAAGCTAAACCCCTACGAGAGATGTGGTTTTTAACCTTAAGCATATTTGGAATTTCTTGTCAATGCGTAAGTCGTATAAAATAGTGATGTGGCATATGTTAATTTTTGTAAAGGAATATAAAAGAATTAACCCTAGTAAAAATGCGGTTGCAATAAGGATAGATAATAGATTAGTCATCCTGATTGATACAACCACAGGCTAGAGTTCCGTGATATTAATGTATACCAGTGAATCGACCAAGTATTCTGCTAGAACGGATATTGGGCAAACCAGCCGTATTCTAGTAGTAGAAGATGAAGAACTAATTCAGGAAATGCTAGCTGTAGCCCTGGAAGAGGAAGGTTATGGGGTGGTAGCTGCCCCTGATGGGCGGTCTGCTGTAGAGTATATTAAAAGTTTTGAAACCAATTCGGGGGAACCTCCCTTTGATCTGATCATTCTTGATTTGATGCTGCCTCAGATCAATGGCCTAGATATTTGCCGTTTGCTACGTCATCAAGGAAACCCAGTACCAATTTTAATGCTCAGTGCTAAGGGTAGTGAAACTGACCGCGTTCTGGGGTTAGAGGTAGGAGCAGATGACTACCTAACCAAACCCTTCAGTATGCGCGAGTTAGTGGCTCGGTGTCGCGCTTTACTCCGCCGCCAACGCCTAAGTAATTTACCACAACTACCAGTATTAAAATTTAAGGATGTCACCTTGAATCCCCAAGAGTGTCGCGTGGTGGTTCGTGGTCAAGAGGTAAGTCTTTCTCCCAAAGAGTTCCGCTTGCTAGAACTATTTATGAGTTACGCCCGTCGGGTATGGTCACGCGAGCAATTGCTGGATCAGGTTTGGGGACCAGATTTCGTTGGGGATAGTAAAACCGTAGACGTTCACATCCGTTGGTTGCGTGAAAAATTAGAGCAAGACCCTAGTCATCCTGAATATATTGTAACTGTACGAGGTTTTGGTTATAGATTTGGATAATTAGTTTAGATAGTCCTGTTAGTTTTTAATAGTCACCAAGAAACTAACAACTCAAATGCTTTTATTGGGATTTTTTCTGGGTTTAGCGGTAGGCATTGGGTTTTGGGTTTGGCAACAGGTTCAACTTAACCGCTACTTGGGGCGCATACTCCGACCGTTAACCTCACATTCTTACAAGATGGGACTGCTGGTGACTCCTGGGTTGCGGCAGGAAATAGCAATGGTGAAGCAAAAGCAGCAAGATTTGCAGCAGTCGTTGCAAACTTACCAAGACCTACTGGATTTTGCACCAGTGGGATATTTGCAGGTGGATGAGGAAAATCAACTCCTGTGGTGCAATCAACAGGCGCAAGAAATTTTGTATCTGCAAAGGTGGCAACCAGGACAGGTGCGCTTGTTAATAGAGTTGGTACGGTCTTACGAACTCGACCATTTAATTGAACAAACTCGTGATTGGCAAAAATCACAGACGCGGGAGTGGGTATTTCACCCTTCGTATGATAATGCGATAGAAATATCTACAATAAAATCTTTAACTTTACGGGCATCTAGCTTGCCTTTACCTAATGGACAAGTAGGAGTATTTTTAGAGAATCGTCAACCCCTATTAGATATAAATCAAGCACGCGATCGCTCTTTTTCCGATCTAGCGCACGAACTTAGAACACCACTAACTTCGATTCGCTTGGTTGTGGAAACTTTACAAAACCGTTTGGAGCCACCTTTAAATCGCTGGGTTAACCGCTTAATGCAGGAAGTTGATCGGCTGATTAGCTTGGTGCAAATCTGGTTAGAACTTACCCAAATGGAAGCAAACCCCAGCATTCAATTACAAGTCAAAGCGGTGGAAGTGCGATCGCTAATTGCATCTGTTTGGGAAACACTAGAACCTCTAGCACAGCGACAAAATCTGTCTCTTGCTTATTCTGTCCCAGAAAATCTTTGGATTAAGGCAGATCCAGCCCGCATTTATCAGGTTTTTCTCAACTTGCTAGACAACAGCATTAAGTACAGTCCTTCTGGTACAAGCATTCACGTCCAAGCAAAAATCCTCTCACCCAATAATGGAGGCAATGCTCCTCCAGTTCTTGAAATAAATCTTATTGATTCTGGAGTCGGGTTTTCTGAGGCAGATTTACCCCACATTTTTGAGCGATTTTATCGGGGAGATAAAGCGCGAACACATTCCCCCAAAGATAGTAATTCCATAGGGGCGATCGTTGGCAATGGTTTAGGTTTAGCGATCGTTCAGCAAATTATTCTCGCCCACGGTGGTTCAATCAAAGCGATGAATCATCCAGAAACTGGTGGAGCTTGGATGCAAATTCAATTTCCTGAAGTTATGGCAAATTCCCTAAGCGAAGACTATAGTTAAAAATATCTTCACCTTTGAGACAACAAGCGTGAAAGCTGTTTATTATAATCCAAATCCTCAAAGACCCCAACTAGCGTGCGCCATTAGGCGCTTAGAACGGGATGTATTACGCATGGGAGCTTTGGTAGAGCAATCATTTCGCCTTAGCCACCAAGCGTTATTTGCTCGTAACCTAACAGCAGCTGAGGAACTTCCCCGATTAGATAAAAAGATTGATCGCTTTTATAGACAAATAGAATCAGACTGTACGACGATTATGACGCTGCAAGCACCTACGGCTCAAGATTTGCGCTGCTTGAGTGCTTTTATGCAGTTGGTGCGAGACTTAGAGCGCATTGGTGATTATGCTGAGGATTTAGCTGAGATTGCAATTAAAATCTTTCCTTATGCGCCTCATAGGTCTTTACCAGATATTGAAATTATGTCCCGTCACGCGCAGGCAATGTTAGCAACTAGCTTGGTGGCTTTGGCCGATTTCGATGAAGTTGGTGGGCTAGGTTTAAAGCGCCTGGATGATACTGTAGACGATGCTTACGATCGCGTTTATCAGACTTTAGCTCAACAACGGGATGTGCCAGGTGTAGTTGAGCCAATTATACTGCTGGCATTGGCGATTCGTTGTCTAGAACGCATGGCAGATCATGCCACTAATATCGGTCAAAGGGTAGCATATATTGTCACCGGTCAACGCTCTTAATTGACGATTTAGATTAGTCCACAGGCTAAAACTACTGGCTCTATAAATAAAGGCTGAGGACTCAGGCTTGCCATTAGGCTAAAAATATTGAAAATCTTGTCTACAGATAGAACCTGGAAATACAGGCTGAACGACTCTCAATACGGTTCAGTTAAGGTTATTTGATGAAAATAATACATCCCAAAGACGCGATAAATCGCCGTCTCTACGAAGGGCTGATTATTGTAAAGACGGCGATTTATCGCGTCTCTTGCCTTAACCGAACAGTATTGGAACAACTCTGCCGCAAATTTGGAAGGCGGTAGACTTATCAATGGGCATTAAGGTAAGGGTCAAAGACGAATCGCAAAAATTCGGAATAACGCTCGATAGCAAAGTAGGAGCGTTTAACTCGCTAACGCTACGCTATCCGCCAGTCGTAGAGAATTCATTCTGACTCCTGACTCCTGACTCCTGTTTGATAATTAAAAATAAGTTAATTGAATATTTTACTAAAAGCTTACCTATTCTTAAACTTGCACAATTAAAGTAAAAAGCAAACAACTGAAAAATTCCTTTCTATGAGTGTAGATGATATTACTAACTAAGTGCCTCAAGCTAAAAGTTGTTACTATCGGAAGACTTTGAGTTGGTTGCTATCACGATCTCGATCTCGAAAAAATTAGAATCTCAAATATATAAACAAAGTAACCTTTGATATAAATTATTATAATTTTTTAATAATTTCAATAGTTAGATTCCCTGATAATTATGTGGTTACGGTTAATGATGTATTCCACAACTCCTACTTCAAACTCTTCTCCCGTGTCAAATAGCTCTGCTTTAAGAGGACAATTACCCCAACATTTATTTAGCCGTCGGGAAGTAATTCCACCTCGGAATGATGTAATTTGGCGTATTGAACACGGTGCAGTTCGTACCTTAACATGGAGTGAAGATGGAACATTCATCACTCTTGGTTATTGGGGACTAGGGGATTTGATTGGCTATCCTTTGTCTAAAGTCAAGCCCTACCAGATTGAATGCCTGACAGGGGTGGAAGTGAGCATTGTGCCGCCTCATCTGTGGCATCAAGATTTCAATGCCTTGTTGTCTCACATTCAACAGGCGGAGAATCTGTTAAGCATAGTGCATCGTAAACCAACGTCACTACGTTTATGGCAGTTTTTGGTGTGGTTAAGTGAAAAATTTGGACGTGATGTAGATAAGGGTAAGCTGATTGATCTAAATGTCACTCATCAGGATATTGCTGAAGTGTTAAATACCACGCGAGTAACAGTTACACGGCTCCTACAGCAGCTTGAGGAAGAAGGAATAGTTTTGCGTCACAAACGCCGGATTATTTTGCGGTTGCCAAATAAAATAATTGAAAATTATAGTTCAGCAGCATACTGATCTGACTTGTGTTAATCGCAGAATATGAGGTATAATCATCTCTGTGATTGTGTGTAAAATCCCCGAAAGTAAAATGTTTATCAGCGTTTTACCATAACTTGGATTAATTTAGGTGTGAGTGAAAATAAAAACATGACAAAACAGTTCTGGAATCTTCTTAAAGTCAGTCCGATTGTTGTAGCTTCTACATTTTTCGTTGTAAATAGCGCCTTAGCTGCTGAAGTCAACGAACAGGGAACAAGTGTTGCCCAGTTATCTGAAGCTCAAGAGTCTAACAACATCGGTCAGGTAACATCAGTTTCTCAGTTTTCGGATGTGCAACCCACAGATTGGGCATTCCAAGCTTTACAATCCCTAGTTGAGCGCTACGGCTGTATTGCAGGTTATCCCAACAGTACCTATCGTGGTAATCGTGCTTTGACCCGTTATGAATTTGCTGCTGGTTTGAATGCCTGTTTAGACCGGGTTAACGAACTGATTGCTACAGCAACAGCTGATATGGTAAGCAAACAAGACCTGACTACCTTACAGCGCTTACAAGAAGAGTTTTCTGCTGAACTAGCAACCCTGCGCGGTCGTGTGGATGGACTAGAAGCCCGCACCTCTGAGTTGGAAGCTAATCAGTTCTCTACTACCACCAAGCTGGAGGGGGAAGCAATTTTCAACGTGTCTCAGCCTTTTGGTGAACAAAGAGCTGATACGGATCTTAACCCTAACAATAACCCCGACTTAGACAGTAACACCGTTTTTGATGACCGCGTTCGTTTGAAATTGTTAAGCAGTTTCGTCGGTACAGACCGGTTGGAAGTCCGTCTGAATGCTGGCAATATCATTTCCAACGTTGGTAGTGCTGCAGTCGGTGCTGTACCAGCTTTTGGTACTGGTACTAACATGACCCGGTTGGGCTTTGACGGTAATACCACGAACAACGTTAGCATCGATAAAGCCAACTATGGTTTCAACTTTACTGACACAGTGCGTGTAAAAGTTGATGTTACTGGTGCTGAATTATACGAGAACGTCACTAACTTTAACTCTGACTTTGCTAGCTCTGGTAGAGGTGCTCTCTCACGCTATGGACGTTTCAGCCCTATTTATCGTCAAGGTCAAGGTGGTGCTGGTGCGACTGTTACCTTCAATCCTACTGGTCCACTAACCTTGAGTGCTGCTTATCTAGCTAGAACTGCTAACGACCCTGCTGTTAATAGCGGGTTATTGAATGGTGATAACGCCATATTTGGTCAATTATCTTTCAAACTCAACAAAGCCTTAAATATTGGTGTAACCTACGCCCGCACCTATCAAGCTAATACTCTAACTGCTACTGGTGCTAATACTGCCAACAGCCTCTTCCAGGGTACAGGTAGTAGTTTTGCCAACAACCCCTTTGGAGCTGGTGCTCGTACAGAATCCAACAATTACGGTGTACAGGCTAGCTTGCAATTTAGTCCTACACTGGTTCTTAGTGGTTGGGGAGGCTACACAACTGCTGATTCTGTAAGTGGTACCAACGTTGGTACAGACGCAGAGATTTGGTACTGGGCTGGCTCACTTGCTCTGAAGGACTTTGGTGGAGAAGGTAACGTCTTAGGTGTTATTTTTGGTCAACCACCCAAAGTTACTGGTGGTAGCATCAAAGATGTCGCCGCCAATGTTAACTTCGACGACGATACCTCTTTTCACTTAGAGGGTCTTTACAAGTTCAAGGTTTCCGATAATATTCAAGTTACCCCTGGCTTGTTGGTAATCTTCAGTCCAGAGCATAATAACAACAACGATGCCATTTATGTAGGTACTTTGCGTACTACCTTTACCTTCTAGAGTTGGTAATGGGAAATAAAGTTCAGATTTAGATAAACAAAAGCCCACCTTGAGGTGGGCTTTTGTTTAGATTTTTCAATATTAGGAGAAGCATCATCATAGTCTACGCAGTCGCAGATTAATAAATCCACAATTCGTCTGAAAAAAATTAGCTATGTAGGATTATAGTCTGGCTGATTAGATATATTATTTGGGGAGCGATCGCTACTCCAAGCCCACCACACACAACCACAGTGGCAATGATAAAACTCCTGCCATTTGCGACGATGGTCTTCTGTAAGCACAGGCGATCGCCGATTGAGCCAAACTTTTTCAGCTTCTAAGCTACTTGCGCGGCAGCTAGGACAACAAAACTCATAGGCATGGATTGCCTTATTAGTCCATTCAGGTGAAAGGGTAGCAAAAGCGTCCATGTCGTTACAAGTTTAATTTCAATGGTTATCCAAAACTTTGAGGTTTTGAATTTGGGGGCAAACTGTTACCATAAAATCTCGCCACACTATCAAACTGCTTAATTAATATTCTTATGGCTTTGTTTTGTCTTATTTAAAGACTGCAACAGCATCTTACAAATCAAAGGTTAACACGAAATTGATATATAAAAGAGCAATTTTCAAATGACTATTTACTTTTATAAGGTTTGGCAGCCTTATGGCTGTTTTTCTAACTTTTCTCTCCACGAAATCTATATCCAGGGTACTTACTGGCCAACGGTTGAGCATTATTATCAAGCGCAAAAGTTTGTAGGTAGCATAGATGCAATAATTATACCTGTTATCCATGCCGCAGCCACCCCAGAAGAAGCTGCTGCTTTGGGAAGATGTAGCGATCGCCAACTCCGTCGAGACTGGGATTTGGTTAAAACTCAAATTATGCGAGAAGCTGTACTCAAAAAGTTTCTCACTCATGCTGATATTAGAGAAGTTCTTTTGACGACAGGCGATGAGATTTTGGTTGAGGATTCTTCAACCGATTATTTCTGGGGCTGTGGTGATAATAAAACTGGTCAAAACCATCTCGGTAAAATCCTCAGAAGTGTGCGTGAAGAAATCCGTAAGTTACTATCTTTAACGGTAATTTACGAGTAATTTAATCAAAATAGTTACATTCAACATAAAATCAGTAATTAGACGGAGAATGTTAAAATTCTTCTAGTCAAAACCTTTAAACAAGTCGCCAATAATTAGTTACTTATTTGAAAAAATCTTAATTAATTGATTTAATGGAGACAAATGGTAAAAAAATTTTAATTAAAGGCAATTATTAAGGCATAGTTTGAGTGATATTACTGTAATGATTTAATAGTTGAGAGTATAAGATTAATACGTGTCAATAATTAAAGTTTTATTAACTTTACATATGTAGAGGATCTTTAGAAAGTCTTTAGTGATACACCCAGGCGGTTTAATACCTCCCTAAATCAAGGATACTGGGTAAAAAATCCGTAAAGATTCTGCCCACAAGAGGCGAGTTTGTACCAAAATCTTCTTAGTTTTCAATCTCTTTTATGAAAATCAAGGGATGGTAAGTAAAAATTCTGATCAAAGATAATTATAAACAATTTTTATACTTCAATCTTAGTACATATAAGCAATGACATTTACCGATAAACTAAAGGGGTTGCAGCAAAGCTTAGACCAAGAAAGTTTACTGCACAGGATGACAACACAGATCAGGCGATCGCTCGACCTCCAAGAGATATTAACCACTACTGTTAGTGAAGTGCGTTTATTTTTGGGTGCAGATCGGGTAAAGGTGTATCGTTTTAATACTGATGGTAGTGGTGAAGTTATTGCTGAATCTATTTATGAGCAACGTCTACCATCCTTATTGGGGTTAAACTTCCCAGTTAATGATATTCCAGAAGCCGCCAGAGAGATGTTTGTGTTAGTAGGGCAACGTTCGATAGTGGATGTGGCAAACGAGAAGATCGGGTTATCGCCTCTACATTCAGAAGAAACTAGCAAACGTCTAGAAACTAATATCTACTATCGGCAAGTAGATCGGTGTCATATTCAATACCTAAAGGCAATGGGCGTGCAGTCTTCGTTGGTAATGCCAATTTTACACTCCGACCTTCAAGAACAATCGGCAAAGCCTAAATTGTGGGGATTGTTGGTAGCTCACTACAGTCAACCGCGAGAGATTGTGAAGCGGGAACTAAAAGTATTGCAGGAAGTTACCGACGAAGTAGCGATCGCGATCGCTCAAAGTAATCTACTCACTCAAGCCGTCGCCAAACAAGAGCGAGAAGCTTCTATTAACCGAGTAACCACACTATTGCATAAGCTACCGACAATCCAATTGCAGAGAGCGCTAGAAGAAGTTATTACTAGCTTTGGTGGAGTAGGTGGTAGGCTTTACATCGAACAGAATCAGGAACTATACACCTCGGGCGACCAGCCGAAACTCCCCTATGAGTCAGAAAATAGTATTATCGAACAGCATCTCATCTGGCAAAACTGGATAGCTGAGTGTAAGCCAGGTAATATTTGGACAATTGCCAACCTCTACGAAGAACCACGTTTGCGAGTTTTGGCTTTAGGGTTTCGTTCTACTCAAATTTGCGGACTTATGGTGATTCCCCTACATTACCGCGAACAATTTGTTGGTGTATTAAGCATTTTTCGCCCTGAATTTAAAACAGAAATCTTGTGGGCGGGACGATGTGAAGAAAATCGGCGACAACTGTTACCCCAGCTTTCCTTTGAGCTTTGGCGAGAGCAAAAAAGGGGGCAAGCAGCTGAGTGGAAACCGGCAGAAATCTCATTGGCGCAAGCTTTATGTGAGCATTTCTCAATGGCAATTCAGCAGCAGCTAATGTATAAACAGGTACAATCCCTCAATGCCAACCTAGAATTGCAGGTACAAGAGCAAACTGCTGAACTCGAAAAATCATTACTGATTACCAAAGTACTCAAGCAAGTTACAGAGCAGATTCGCCGCACATTAGACTTGCAGACAACTCTGCAATCCATCGTTCGGGAAGTCCGTCCTCTGCTCAATTCAGACCGGGTGCTGATTTTTGAACTGAAGAGTAACTCAGTGATTGTGGAAGAAATTAATGGCAATTGGCAGTCCGTTTTGGGATTGCATGCACCATCAGAATGTCTTCCTGAAGAGTATACCGCTCTATCTTTTCAGGGCAGGGTACGGGCAATTAACAATGTTTCAACAGATGCTTTAAGTGATTGTCATCGAGAGTTTTTGCAGAGTTTGCAAGTGCAAGCAAACTTAATAGTTCCAATTAATATGGGTATGCAACTATGGGGCTTGCTAATTGCCCATCAGTGTGAGGCTCCCAGAAATTGGCAGGATGCAGAAATTGATTTATTGCAACAGTTAGCAGATCAGGCGGCGATCGCTATTCAACAAGCACAACTCTACGAACAAACCTCTCACGCCGAAACTGAAGCTAGAAATCAAGCTACACAGTTAGAGCATACCTTACATGAACTCCAACAAACACAGGCAAGATTAGTTCAGACCGAAAAAATGTCCGGTTTAGGACAGTTGGTGGCGGGTGTCGCCCACGAAATCAACAATCCCGTTAACTTTATCTACGGGAATCTGTGCCACGCCAGTAACTACGTTGAACAACTGCTAGAAATTTTACGTCTCTATCAGCTACACTATCCCCATCCCCATAGTGAAATTATCGCTGCGATTAAAGTGAGCGATTTTGAATTTTTGGTAGAAGACCTGCCAAAAATCATCACCTCAATGCAAGTAGGAAGCGATCGCATCCGCTCAATAGTGCTGTCATTACGCAATTTTTCTCGCTTGGATGAGGCTGAAAACAAGCGTGTTGACATACATGAAGGTATTGACAACACCTTATTAATTTTGCAATATAATCTGAAAGCAAATGCTGATTTTCCAGGCATTCAGGTAATTAAAGACTATGGCAACATCCCAGCCGTGGAATGCTATGCTGGTCAAATGAATCAGGTATTCATGAATATTCTCAGCAATGCCATAGATGCCCTGAGAATGGGGACTAGGGACAAGGAGGACAACTCGTGCCCAATACCCACTATCCAGATTTCCACTAAAATCTCAGTAGACAACTCTCGTCTGGTGATTCGTATTAGTGACAATGGGGTTGGAATGACTGAAGAGGTGAAAAAGCGGATTTTTGACCCATTTTACACTACCAAACCTGTGGGCAAAGGTACAGGATTGGGACTGGCAATTAGCTATCAAATTATTGTCGAAAAACATGGGGGAATAATGGACTGCATTTCAAAACCAGGCCAAGGTACAGAGTTCTGGATTGAGATTCCCGTCAAGCCTCCAGCCAAAATAGTTAACTAGATAATGCTTGTTGTATTTTAAAGAGAAGTTCGAGATAAGCTCTTCTATGGGTGTAAGATTATACGAAGTGGAGTAGCGAGAAACATTTGAAATAGCGCCTTATGTCAATTATTGCGCTTAGAGCGTGGTATCTACAGGATTACGAGCCGATTCCAGAACTGGAAAAACGTCCGCCAGACATTCGCTTAAGCAAAAAAAGCTTGCTGAGATCAGCATTGCGAGCTGATTTTTTAGAAGAAACGGACGAAGTTAAGAAATCAACTTGGTTTGGGCGCTATCTGGAAGGGGAAAATATTGAATTTTATGTTGAAGGTAGTGGTGGCTATTGCGTCGCTAACATTGACTTAATTAGTCATGAAATTTATTTTATCAAACAAGCAGTGTTGGCTCAGTTAGAACCAACTATTTTTTTCTGCTATCAAACTGAGTATGCCGCAGCTACTAATATTCTGAGAGAGGAACTGCGAAAAAGTTTGGATAGTTTAAATTTGCGATCGCGCCTTCCCCTAACATTAGTAGAATCCTCTCGTCCCAGTGGTGCTACTATCCGAATTAACCGTATAATCATGCGAAAAATTCGTAAGAGTTTATTATTCATCGCTGACACCACAGCCATTGCTGTTATTGATGATCAAGAAACTCCTCAACTAATTCCCAGTCCGAATGTCTGTATTGAAATTGGCTATGCTATCCAAAGTAAGCGATCTGAACAGATTTTATTAGCGCAAATGCAACGCCCAGACTTTGAAGGGCAATTTTCCTTTGACTTACCCACGCAGCAAATTTTGCAATTCCAAGACAGCACAGAATTGAATACAATCCTGATAGGGACGATTCAAAACCAGTTAGCACGATTCAAATTGTTTTTTTGAGCAAGATAAAGCGCTCAACTTGGACGGATACATCAGGAAAGGCTAAGGGTGAAATAGTACCTGTGGTTAGTGTCAGTTCGGTTTTGTATTCCCCATTTTTGGGGTCACGAAATACTTTTAACTGCGGAGTCTTCAGGTTGACAACCCAGTATTCAACAATACCAGCCTCAGCGTAGATATCTTTTTTCTCACCTAAATCTTTGCTCAGTGTAGCTTTGGAGAATTCAATAACCCAGAAAATATCTTCTGGGTAAGGATGGTGTTCTAGGTAGACCTCACCTAAAGGTTTGACAATTGCAACATCGGGAGCAGGTTCGGAATTGTTGGGTAAGGTAATGGGTTTAGCATCGCGGATTTTTACCCGTTTACCGAGCAGTGTGCGAAGATAATCAGCTGATTCTGTGTTGTAGTAAGCGTGAGGTTCTCGTTCTGGGGGCATAACAATGAGGTCGCCGCGCAATAGTTCAATGGGCTGATCGTCAAAGATACCTGCTTCTATTGCTCGGTGATAACGTTTAATTGTCCATTTATAGGTAGTTACGGTCATAACCCTTATTTAGCCTTTTTTCTACCAATTAGACAAGAAGTTTAGTTTGATTTGAGAATGAAGCACTGGCTACCTGATCAGACATTGTTGCTTATTACTTTATTAGGACTTACGCATTCATGAATTGCCTTAAAATAACTGAATAGGCTTTTTTTGCAGCTTGGAACTAATCGAGCTTACCCGATCAACCACAGAAATCATGTATTTATAATCTGGAACTTGCCCATTCGTTACATACCCCACTTCTTGAGCTAAACTAGAAGGCGAATCACTCATGACTTTGCGGATAGACTCTTGACGGTTACGTTCTACATTCGGCCCAATCAAGACTACACCTAATGGTACATAGTGAGGATCTTTAAATAGTATGCGGAATTCAGTTGGGGCCAACTGCGAACCGTGGAGACTCAATTCAGCCTCCGATACAGCACAGGCGATCGCTTTTCCTTGAGCCACCAATTCCAGCGCCGCTTTAGGTGTGGGGGCAAACAGTATATCAGCCAATGTTATACCATAAAGATTGTAAAGGGGAAAATAATATCCTGTTGCTGAACCTAACTGTCCTAAAGCCACTGTTTGACCTTGTAGCTGTTTCAATTCGGTTATCGGACTGTCTTTACGAACAACGAAGATTGAACGTAAATTACTAATACCTATTAAAGGAAACAGAGGAACATATTGGTAACGTGCGATCGCGATCGCTGCTAAACCCGGTGGAGCAAATACCAATGACCAAGCACGAGCCTCAAGGCGCTCAACCGCTCTATTTTCATTAAAAGCAGGTTCTAGCTGAATATAGGCATTTGTCTTTTCACCCAAGTAACTATTAAATTTAGCATATTGGTTAATTATCTGTTCGCCTCCACCATAATTGATCACGCCAACAGTTAATGTACCCTCAAACTTCCGTGTTGATTGGCAACTAGCAAATGTCAAACCTAGCAGATGAAATAGAAATAAACGACGGGGAAATTGTAAAAACATCACTAATTATGGTTAAGAAAATAACTTGGCTTTCAGGACTAATCTAGATAAGCTTGAGAGCAGCAGAGAAAGTATTCGAGTTATTTAATTATGAATCAAAGATCAACCCAAGCTTTAGTGGGATAAGAAAATGGTTAGGAAGGATAGGGATATATGAACTGACTAGAGAAAAACAATATCGGGATGATTGGATATTTATTGTTGATTTTACCCTGGAATTAGGAAAACAAAAAGCTTTAGTAATTTTAGGAGTTTCACAGCAGTATTTAGTAGAGGAAGTAGATGTTATTAACCATTTGTTTATCTACAATGAATTTAACTACCTCCGTTATTAAAAATGCACTGGAAACTATTAGTTTTGCAGATGTTGAAAAATGGCTCTCTGAAGTTTTTGGACAATCTATGTTTTCCAAAAGAAGAACTTTATTTTCAGCCAATATTGACGACACGGAAACTGCATGAACTTTTATCCTCTAAAAAGGCACAAAGTCAACAGCCTAGACTAAGGGGTATCTTTAAGGACTATGCACTTTAACCGAACCGTATTGGATGTGGTGAGACTCAAGTTATTAGTGGTGCAATTCACAATCCTCCACTCTTTTTTTGGCGGAGGAAGGTATTGGCATGAGTATATACTTCTAGAATTTGCTGATGTAAACGCTCGTGACTAAAACGCTCTGTGGCTGTAAGTCTGGCATTAGCTGAGATGATTTGACGTTTTTCGGTTTTGTCGAGCAAGTCTAAAATAGCTGCTGCTAGAGCAATTGGTTCTCCTGGAGGTACACCAACTGCATCATAATTGTGAGTAAATAGCTCCGTTGCTCCACCTGCTTGGGATACTATGACTGGTTTACCACAAGCCATAGCTTCTATTATTGCTAGTCCAAATGGTTCTGGTTGGATGCTGGCATGAACTACTATATCTAACCAACGGTAAATCTCTGCTATATCTTGTTGGAAACCAAGAAAATCAACTTTATCTGCAATTCCAATATCTGAGGCTTGATTTTTTAACTCTTGTTCAGAAAATTGGGAACCACGAGTTTGATAAATTGCTCCACCAACGATATAGAAATGAACGTTTAAGTTAGGATGCGATCGCACAATATTACCTATTGCTTTGAGGAAAATATCATGACCTTTCCAACGAGCAAAGGTAGCTACTAATCCTACTCGTAAAGTCAGATGTAAAGATGGAGGAGCAGGAGAAAAGTAATTAACATCGATCGCATTGTAAATTACTTCTATGGGTAAGCAAGGTAGTGTAGTTATAGCATCTTGAGCAACAGCTTGGGAAATAGCAATTCCAAGAGTGGCGCGATCGCTCAACCATTTTAAAACCTGTGCTATTAATGGTCGTGAGCCATAGAAATCATGAATGTGCCACACAAGGGGTATATCTTTGATTCCAACCAATGCCGTTAGTACATGAGTTTTAATCCCGTTGGAGTGAATTAAATCGGGTTTGAGTTCACGTAGCGATCGCTTAAACTCCCTAAGATATTTGCCGATGCTGGGTAAAGTTTTGACTACTCGTAATAGCAATATGAATATTGCTATTGTTTTACTATTACCTTTAAAGGCACTGTCACCCAGTTGATTAAATTCTTCTGGCAATTTTAGTAATGTCACCTGTACACCTAATTTTTCAGCCTGTTCTATTAATGCTCCATCTGTACCGACAATTAAGTGAAGTTCTATATTTGGTTGTGTATTTAAAGCAGTCAACATAGTCAGCAAAACCCTCTCTGCACCGCCAATTACTCCCACTGGATTTAGAAATACTATTTTCATCTAGTTTTAATTACTGATTAATTCTAAATAAGATTGAGCAATAATCTCGGTGTGAGCAGACCAAGAATATTTGTTAGCTTGACTCAAACGAAGATTGATATCAGGGGCGCTAGTTGGATTTAGCAATAGCTGTTCTACCGTCTTTACCCAGGCTGAAACATCTGAAATTGGGCAGTAAACCACCGCTTCTTGTCCTATCTCACGCAACACAGGAATATCACTGACAACTGCGATCGCTCCGCAGGCCAAGGCTTCAATAACTGGTAATCCAAAACCTTCTGCTTCACTTGTTAATAACACTGCTGATGCTCGTCGGTAAAGTGCTGCTATAGTTGTACGCTGTAAACTCTGTAGATGAGTTATTGACTTTTTAATATTCAACTGAGCAATTTGTTGCTGTTGCATTGGTGTCCACTCGCCACTAACTTTGACAAGCTGCAACTGTGGATAAATCGCTCGTAACTGAGCAAACACTTGTAAAAGAATATCAATGCGTTTGCGAGGAATGCAACTACCAACGTGAAGTAGAAAAGGTGCTTTACCTATTTGTTCTAGTATTTGTTGATCAGCAATACTAGCGTTCTCAGGAGTAATACTAAATTCTGGAGCGATACCATAGGGAGCATAAACTAGGCGCGACGATTCCACTAATTGATAATACTCAATTTGTCTTTTTACCTCTGCGGTAGAATAAAATACAATGGCGCATGATTGCAAACCGCGCAAAATTCTCCGAGACATAGCTTTATACCAGGCAGGTCGAGGCTCTTGCGCTGGCTCTAATAAAGAGCGAAATGCATCAATATCGTGACAGTATACACCTGTACGTTCTGGGGGCAAGACATGGGTTAAATGAGCATAGCTGTGGTCAGCAATGTGATAGAAATCAAAGTCTTTGACTCGTTGGCGGAGATAAGAGGGGTAATCCCAAAATCGGTTAATCAAGCGGTCTGCATTGTAAGCAAAGTGCCTTTTACCGAGTTGGGGAATTTTTTGACAACGCCAGTTAAATCTTGGACAAACTTCTGTAGCTTGAATAGGTGCAGTATGTTCAGTTTGTAGCTGCTTGAGTAGCATCTGGGCGCATAAATCCATGCTATGCCAGTTTTCTTCTGGGTAATCACAGATGATTGCAAGGCGAAATTGAGCGATTTTATTCATTTAGTATATATATTGATTTTTAGATTTTTTATGTGTAGAATTTAACACAAGATTGACAAAATGGATGAAAAGTGAATTCTATGGTGAGAAAAAATATTATTTTTTGGTTAAAAAGACCTAAAGGGTTGCTATATCGTATTAAATATTGGATTTGGGAAAAATTCCATCCCAATAAACCTTGGCTGTGTCCGGGAACGGTAGAATTTTGCGAAAAGCATCTTACTAGCTCTATGTCCATACTTGAATTTGGAAGTGGTCGAAGTTCAGTATGGTTTGGTCAGCGAGTAGCTAATTTGACGAGCATAGAAGATAATACCGATTGGTATCAATCAGTAAAAACAAAAATAGAAAGCGCAAATTTGGCTAATGTGGATTTGCGATTGATTCCCCTAAATCATCCTTCATCACAACCTGAACAGGAATTTTATGAAAGATGTCCTAATTATGTGGCAGTGTTAGATGAATTTGAAGATGAAAGTTTGGATTTAGTAATTGTTGATGGTCACTACAGAGGTAACTGCACCAGAAAATGCCTAAGTAAAATTAAACCTAGTGGATACTTGCTGATTGATGATACTAATCTGTGGAATTCATTAGATGTACTTAATATTCCTAAAAATTGGTTAGTTGTGAATCAATCAACAAATGGGATCAAAACGGCGATTATTTGGCAAAAATCACTTTCAGTTTTATAGACGCAACAGTATAAAATACAACGCTACATGATTGCAAGACAAGTTATTTCTAGCCAAGGTTTTGCTTTTCTATGATTATCTATTACGGCAAATTAGAAATGTTTGGCTGCTGATAAATCCTCCCAACCAACCCACAGGCGAGAACAATGTATGTTCAATCTCAAACTCTTTGCTCAATTCCTGACGCAAAGCACGCCAATTAAATCCTTTATGACCATGACAAGGAAAATCATCTCCGTAGATAAGACGTGGTATTGAAGATGATTTTGTGGCAAAAATCATCTGCAACAATTCACTTATTGAATAAGATTCGATACTCTTATCGTAGTCTCCCTGTCGTAACCAACCAGCAATAGCTCTAGTTATTTGCTTGATGAGCAGACTCGGCCCTATTTCAATAGGAACACTAATAATGATTACACCATCTTCTTTCACAAGTCTTTTTAAATTATTGATGACTATTTCTGCTTGTTCTGGTGGACAATGCTCCAAAACTTCCATACAAACAGCTATATCAAAGTATGAATTATATTTCTGAGAATCTAATTCAGTTTTAAGACAAAACTTAAGTTTAGTTTCTCCAGAAAGTCTTTGTTGACAATCATATATTTGTTCTTGAGAAACATCCGTGCCTAATGCTTCTGAAAATAAATTACTAACCATTGTCAAAAATGTGCCATCTCCACAACCATAATCAAGTAGATTATTATAGTTTCTCGCATATTTATCCACCAAACTTATGGTAGTTTTAAACCGACTAGAATGACTCCAAGCAATTATTTGGTTTTGACAAAAAATTTGCTTCTTTGCGTAGTGACCTTCTAAAACCATGTTGTTTTTTCCTAAACTACTGTTGAGTATTAACTTTTGCTACTGATAGCTGTTAAAAATAATCTTCCATGTAATAAGTTAGGAGATTTTGCTAAGTTAGTTGATATTGAATATTTTTCTGAATGAATAAATAGGTCATAGTGAAATAGCGAAAAAATGCTGCTAGAGAATTACGTAAAGTTACTTTTATCATTACTTAACTTTAATTGTCCAAAAGTTCGGTAAAAAATTGCAAATGCTGTTTGGCAACAATCGGCCAAGTGTAGAATGTATGCGATCGCTCTAAACCTTTATACGCGAGTTCTCTTCGTTGAGATGGACTGTTAAGCAAGTCTGAAATGGCTGCAACCCAACCGGACTCATCTTTCTCGCCAACCACCAAACCAGCATCTTGAATAACATAAGGAATTTCGCCGCTATCACTGCCAATTACAGGAACACCGCACGCAAAAGCCTCAATCAGCATCCGCCCAAATTGTTCTCGCCAATTAGGCATGGTTTGACTAGGAGCAACAAGTATATCCATAGCATTGAGATATTGGGGAACTTCATTATGTCTGACATTGGTGCAAATCCGCACCTGTTCGGGATAACCATGCGCCCATGTCGCAAGAGATGATTCCATTGTTCCAGTCCCGATAAACAAAGCTCTCCAAGGAGTTTGTAACCTATCCAGAACTCGCATAAGTAAACCCAATCCTTTTTCGGGTATAAAGCGACCTAAATAACCGATAACAGGTATTCCTTTTTCCTCCCAAGTCAGAAGGCGACGAATTTTTAGTCCAGCATCACGATCAGGATAGAAATAATTAACGTCTACACCGAGGGGAATTAGTTGCATCGGCAAGGAATAGCCTGGACGAGACAATAAATTTTCAGCGACTATTTGTCCACTACAAATCCATGCTGTTGCACGGTTCATTGCATACTTTTCAATCCAATTAAATGGAGGTGGATATCGTTTCGATAGGCTTTGAGCAGTGCGGTAAATCAATGGGATTTCTTTAGGCATCCACCAAGCAACCTGTCCACCAGAAAAAATGTAAGGTTCCTGCCAACAATGAACCAAATCCCAGCCTTGCTCCATAATCTCCTTGAGTCGCCAATCATAAGTTAAAATGTGAGTCGGTTTGCTGAAATAAACTGGTACTGCTTCTAGCCGACAGATTTCGCCCTTGTCAGCTTCTAGGTGTATGGGTCGGAAATCTCCATGCATAAATGAAGGCGCAACTGCTGTTACTTCCCATTCTCCCTTTCCCAAACGGGCCATCTCATTAACCAATTGGCGGTTCAACTGAACCACATAAGAGTGACCAATAGAGAGAATCTTTCGAGTCCTAGACATACATCAAATTTTCATTTACTACCTTGTTATGATCACTGACTCCGGCAGCTTAAATAAAAGGTTAAGCCATCTCAGAGTTTATATAACAAATTTCAGCATCTTGACAAATGTATCTAATTTGTTAATCTGTGATCACCAACTAGGTTTGATATAATTAGGCAGAAATTGTTTAACCTAAATGGCATTACCAGTATTATAAGCAGTAAATTCATCTAACTGTAATTCTATTTATCCTTCTTGATTTTCCAAGGCAGTGTGAATAGGATAAGCAGTATTTGCTATATTGTTAACTTTAACTAAGTTTATAGCGGTTCCCATTCAGATGCGGTGCAACGTTATATCCCAAGGTGTAGGGGCACGGCATGCCGTGCCCCTACGGGTGTACCTCACGTAAACGAGAACTGCTATAGTAATTTCTTAGATAATTACGTAAAACTACTTTCATAACTACTTAATTTTAATTGTCCAAAAATTCTTAGTATAGACTGTTGTCATTAGTTTTCTAGGCTATATAGCAATCCTATTTTAGTTATAAAAATTATCGAACCGCCATTTATACGAGATGCTATGGGTAACTTGCTTCTTTGCAGGAATAAGCGCAGCGTCTCGCAGAGAAGTCGCCTAGATAAAAACATAAAAGTTCATAAATAAATAATTTAAGACTGTTATAGGATATCACTAAGGAACGCAAATTTAATAACGTGCAATTCTTATTTAACTTGGAATGGTGCGTTACGCTCCGCTAACACACCCTACTTTTGCACTTTATTTAATCCACATTCCTAAATATAATCTACTACGATGAGAAGAATCAGATGAAAGGTGCTGAAATTTTGGTCTTTGCAACCAAAGGCACAAGATCAAATGAAGAGGCTAGAATATTAAAACTTTTACAAAACTTCAGACTTCAAGTTGTGCCATTTGAACAATATGATAAGTTCAAAAGCTTTATTAACATCATTCAACAAGCCTTGCAGACAAAACCCAGACTGATAGTTATGGAAGGTACTGGAGTTTTAGGAGGTATAGGATGTTTATTCTTGCGATGGTTTTATAACATTCCCTATGTTTTCAGCAGTGGCGATGCGATCGCGCCTTTCATTAATTTAAATTATCCGCTCCTTGTACCAATTGCAAGGGTTTACGAGCAAGCACTCTGCCGCTTTTGCGCTGGGTTTATCGGTTGGACACCTTATTTAGTTGGTAGAGCGCTAACGTTTGGAGCGCCCAAAGGAGTAACCGCTGCGGGTTGGGCATATTTTTCTCGCACTGCTGAACAATTGGCTGACAGTCGAGTCAGCATTCGTAAAAAACTAGGAATTTCTGATGATTCGCTTGTATTTGGGTTACTGGGGTCAATAGTTTTGACTCAGCGATTTCAATATTGCTATGGTTACGAATTAATAAAAGCCTTCCAGAAAACCAACTCCAAGAACGTCACCATCTTAGTTGTGGGAGATGGAAGTGGGCTTTCTTATTTAAAGCAGTTGGCAGATCAGGATCTGGGGAAACGAATTTTTTTGCCAGGTAATGTTCCTTATGAGCAAGTGCTAGACTACATGGCAGCTATGGATGTAGCTAGCTTACCTCAGAGTGTGGATGCAGTTGGTAGCTTTCGCTATACAACAAAGCTTAGTGAGTATGTAGCAGCAAGATTACCAGTAGTTACAAGTCAAATTCCTATGGCATATGATATTGGTGGAGATTGGGTTTGGAGGCTCCCAGGTGCTAAACCGTGGGACGATTCTTATATTGATGCCCTAGCTGTTTTAATGGAAAATATTACAGATGAAGCAATCAACATTAAGAAAAAAGCCATACCAATTCAGCTATCAGATTTCGATCAAGAACAACAAGTGGTTCGGGTGACAGATTTTATCAGCGAAATCATCAATACGGATTTAATCTCATGAGTCATCTAAATCCTCAAACCACTTTTATTGTTCCCCGTCTACCCCCTGTTGTGGATGGAGTTGGAGATTATGCTCTAAATTTAGCCAAGCAACTGCGTCAAGATTTTGGCTTGGTAAGTGATTTTGTAATTGGAGATCCGAATTGGTCTGGTGAAGCTTTTGTGGAGGGATTTGCAGTTAAGAAGGCGGCAAATCGCTCTAGGGCAGCTCTATTAGAATTACTACCCAATGAACAGCACTCAAGAACCACAGTTTTATTGCATTATGTGGGCTATGGTTATGCGAAGCGAGGTTGTCCAATTTGGTTGGTAGAAGGTTTGGAGCATTGGCGAAAAGCTGGGAGTTCCCGACATTTGGTAACAATGTTTCACGAAATCTATGCTTTTGGTTCTATTTGGACAAGTCAGTTTTGGACATCGCCACTACAAAGGAATCTAGCTAAACGTTTGGTTCGGTTGAGCGATCGCTGTCTTACTAGCAAGCAAGGATATGCTGAAATTATCACGAAACTAGGTCAAGGGAAACATCCTCAAGTTCCGACTTTGCCTGTTTTTTCTAACGTTGGTGAGCCTGAGAATTTAACTTCTTTATCAGAACGTCCTCGACGCTTGGTAATTTTTGGTGGTATCGGGCCGCGATCGCGTGTTTACAAAAAGTCGCAATTAGCCTTGCAGCGTACTTGTCTTGAGTTAGACATTAATGAAATTTTAGATATTGGTCCTCCTCTAGATTTTGAAATTGATTCAGTAAATGGTATTCCTGTTAATTGTGTGGGAGTTAAGTCTGCTGAAGAAATCAGCAACTTATTATTAAATTCTATGGTAGGTTTTTTTAATTACCATACAGAATACCTGACAAAATCAACAATTTTCGCGGCTTACTGCGCTCATAGATTGCTGCCTATAGGCACATGGTATAAAGGACAAGATGTCGATGGTTTAGAAGCAGGGAAACACTACTGGTTAGGGGACAAGTATCTGCACACGATGAACTTATCAGCGGGACAGACAATTGCAGATAACGCTTATGCTTGGTATCAACAGCACCAGTTATCAGTGCAAGCTCATACTTTTATCAATTATTTAAGAAGTGAAAAAAGTTGATTCAGACTATTTCACAGATAGCTAAACTCGACTTTATCTATTTTTTGGCAACGCTCAAGCTGACGCTGAAACCTTTGTGTAACGGTAGTTTTACTTTTTCGATTTCACGAGATCAGCCTTAATCTACCACCTCAGTAACCCGTTTTTGAATATAACATTTTAGACACTTTAAATGGTTATGATTACGGTTAATGAGGGATGGGGTTAATACTTGTAGTAAGCGTATTTAAATTAACCTTGACAAAATCTAAATTAATGTGTAAAAAAGAATCTAGATTAATCATTGATTAATCCTTTGATTGATTTTCCGAAATAAAAACGATGTCTTCGCTTAGTAGAGAGGCTGCGCGGATAATAAAGCACATAGCATCTAGTCTGAAAATCTTGTCTATAAATATACGTGAATGGCACTAGATTAAGCTTTATTGAGTGATACTAAAGAGTTTTGTTGGCAAAATAAACTCATCTTAGTTTGGTATATAATTTGGCAACAATAAATTTGCTTAGTAAGTAGTAAGCACTTCAGTGCTGAAGACAAAAGCTAAAGTTATTACCAACAAACTATTTACCTCATTAAAATTAATGTTGCAAACTGCTAGATAGAATTTTGGGATTTATCTAAAGGAGCATCAATGTGTACTAATCAGACTATAAGAGTGAGTAGATGTCTGTACCTTCCGTACCTTCTAATGTCGTTCATTGGATCAAAGTACTTAGCAAATTTGTCTCAGTTCAAATTCTAGTTCAAGCTTTGACTCTAGCTAGTGGAATTTTCATAGTTCGTACCTTAGATCAAAAAGAATATGCCCATTACACAATTGCTACTACAATGCAAGGAACGATGAGCGTGTTGGCTGACATGGGTATTAGCATTGGACTTTCAGCGATTGGTGGCAAGGTATGGCAGGATAGGTATCGTTTTGGACAACTAATCAATACAGCTCTACAACTTCGCTATTATTTGGCAGCTATTTCAATTACCGTTGTGACGCCAATTTTGATCTGGATGCTATTCAGAAGTGGAGCCTCCCTTTTATCTGCTACCTTGATCACAGTTATGGTGCTGGTGGGTTTTTATTTTCAGTTAACTATTGGTGTGTTGAATATTGTACCCCGTCTCCATTCGCAAATCAGGCTAATTCAGAACCTAGATTTAGTTTTTAATATTTCAAGGATAGCTTTATTGTGGGTTTCTTCCCTAATAGTTCTCAATGCAGCCGTGGCCATATTTGTGGGATCAGTTGCACTCGGAATACAGCGATTGCTGTTAGGGCGTTTGGTAACTCCAAATATTCATAGGAAAGCTACCTTGAATGAGGAAGATAGGGTAGAAATTATAAAAATCATTAAAAAATCAGCACCCAATACAATTTTTTACTGTTTCCAAGGACAAATTACAGTCTGGTTACTCAGTATCTTTGGTAGCGTGCAGAGTATTGCCGAAGTTGGAGCTTTAGGGCGTTTGGGGCTTATTTTTTCAATTATTGGTTCAGTTATGAGTGGGATTGTGTTGCCAAGTTTTGCTCGATGTCACTCTCCAAAGTTTCTCTTCCGTCGCTACTGTCAGATTCTTTGCACTATTTGTTTATTCTCAGCCGCCTTAGTCGGTTTAGCAGCACTCTTACCTGGTCAATTATTGTGGATAATAGGAGCGAAATACGCACATTTAGAGTCAGAGTTAATTTTGGTCATAGCCAGTTCAGGATTGTTCTTTGTTGTTAATACTATGTGGTCGTTAAATGCTTCTAAAGCATGGCTTAATCATGTCTGGCTTCAGATACCTTTAACCATTATTGTACAGATTGGTTCAATTTTGTTGCTAGATTTCTCCACACTAAAAGGAGCAATTATATTCGGAATGGTTCCTTTAATTCCAGGGGTTATCTTGAATTTGTACATGACTTATAAGGGGTTAAAAGAAACTGTTCAAAATATATGAATATATTCGATAAATACCTCCTCAAGTTAAAGTTTACCGTTTGGGCTAGACTCAAAGCCAACTTCTACCCAAGCTTCTACCAATCTCACTCTCAGTTTGGTGAAGATATGGTTGTGAGATTTTTAACTAATGACATTAAGAAAGGATTTTATATAGACATTGGCGCTCACCATCCAGTTTATTATTCTAATACTCATCACTTCTATTGCAAAGGTTGGCAAGGAATTAATATTGATGGCGCTCCTGGTTTGATGGATATCTTCAGTGTTTTACGACCAAGGGATATAAATTTAGAGATTTTGTTGCATCCAGAAAAAACAGTAGAAACTGTGGAATTCTATATATTTGACCAGGCTGCACATAACACCTTTGATAAGGCGATGGCTGAGAAAGCTTTATCTATGGGAGTGAAATTAATTGAGAAAAAAAAATTGAACGCAACTACACTTGAGGAAGTGTTAGATTTATATTTACCTAAAGGAACTGATATTGATTTGATGAGTATTGATATAGAAGGTATAGATGAATCAATTCTTATATCTAATAACTGGGAAATATACAAGCCTAAAATTCTGGTTTTTGAAAAACATGATATTTCTCTAAAAGAAATTGAAAAGTTAGAAATTATTAATTACTTAGGCAGATATGGATATGAAATAGTGGCTAAATGTGGACCATCACTAATTCTTCAATTAAAAAACTTAAAAAGAGAAAATTAAACACCCATTAATTAGGTAAAACTATGAGACCTCTTCAAACGTTAGGCTGGTTATGCTCACAGTCTCCTATTCTAGAAAAAATAGTTGTTTCGCTTGGACACAGTTACCCAAAACTTAGACCAATAAGCAGTTTATGTTGGCATACTGGTGAACAAATATATTTACGTTCACCCCATCATCAACGAATCGCTGTTTTAGATAACTACTATCAGTTACAGGTAAATCTGGCTGAGTATGGATTTCGAGAAATTTATTTTTTCGGTGTTTGTGAACCAGAAGTTACTGCTATTGTAAAACATCTAGCTAAACCAGGACAAATCTGGTTTGATGTGGGGGCAAATGTTGGCTATTTCACGATTTTACTTTCAAAAATTATGGGAGAAACAGGAAAAATTTACGCTTTTGAACCCAATCCTATAACAGCCAACCTTATTGAAAATTCTATTACGTTGAATCAAGTCAATAATGTAACGCTCGTGCGTGAGGCTGTTTCTAAAACATCGGGACAAGAAGTTATTTTAAACGTGCCGATAAATGAAAGTGGTCGAGCTTCTATTATTCGCCAAGAAGATATTTTAGAATTTAACAAAGTAACTGTTTCTACGGTATCGCTTGATAGTTATTTGGCAGTCCATAAAATTAAAGTTGATTTTATGAAGATAGATATCGAAGGTGCAGAAATTTTAGCCTTTCAAGGTATGGCATCTACCTTAAAAAATTGTCCCCCTAAAGTGATCATCAGTGAAGTTAGCCATCGACCTGAATGTTTGTCCACTCCCCAACAATTAATTGAATATTTAATAACATTCGGCTATTGTCCTTACCGGATGAGAAATGAAGGTTTGTTTGCTTATAAGTCTGGTGAATCTCTTCATCCCAATTTAGATAAAGATATAGCTTTTGTTCAACCAAGTGCTTTGCCTCTAATTCAAAGTTTATTAGCATCTCCCTACGATCAAAAAATCTGAAAAATGGACTCAAATATCTTCAACACATCTTTATCAATCTTTGTCCATTCAGCTTCACAGTACTTGACTGACTACGAATCCCACGGTGATGGGCTAATTTGCTTCTCTTTGCTTAACGGACTAGCCAGACGGAACCATAATATTTTTGCTTACACAAGCTATGCTGCCATATCCCAAAAAGATTCTCATTTACAGGTTAAATCGGGTGGTAGGCATCGTGTCCCTTTTGACTCCCTTGCAGCTTGGGAGCATTCCTGGAGAGCAGACCATTGGTTGCAGGATTTAAGCCATAAATATGATATTGATATTGTGTGGCGAATGCACCCTTATGGAGCAGGTTGTCCGACAGCACCTAAAACTCTGGGTAGACCTTTGGTAGTTGGACCACTATTTTATGGCTGGCCAGACAATAAGGCAATGAAGGCTAAACCAAGATTTGGTATTGGTATAGAAAAATTTGTTAGTCCTTTAGCTCAACAAGGATGGCATCGGACATTGCAGGCTGCTTCTCTGATAATTTGTGCAACGACTAAGCAGGCTGAATCTATGCAAAATCAGTTTCCCCAAGCTAAAGTATTGTGTTTACCAGTTATCGTAGATCCTCCTATTTCCGATCTATTTTCAATTAGGGAAATTGCTGATGAATCAAAATCTTTTCACCTATTGTTTGTTGCAAGTCTTGTTGCATATAAAAACCCTTTAATATTTTGTCAAACAGTCAAGCTTCTGCGTGACTATGGAATGAATGTGAAAGCAACGCTTTTAGGGGATGGCTCGGAGCGTCCAGATATAGAAGCTTATTGTGCTTCAGAGAAATTGGAGGATACTATACACTTGCAAGGGAAAGTTCCTAATAACGAAGTCTATAACTATCTACGGAATGCAGATTTGCTGATCTCAACCTCTCTGGGTGAACCTTATGGTCGCAGTATAGTTGAGGCTATGTCTGTGGGTACACCCTGTATATGCCATGAATCAGGCGGCCCAGCAGAAATTCTTGAAAATGAAGTCGATGGATTACTTGTTAAAGAACTGACTGCCAAAGCTTTTGCAGATGCGATCGCTCTTGTCTACACTAATCGTCAAACTTGGCAGCGTTTATCTAAAAATGCAATTGCCAAAGCTCAAAGTTGGACAAGTGAGGCAGTACTTTCTCGTCTAGAGCATTCACTGCTAGAACTTAGTCAGCCCCAAAAAAATTGTTAGGAGGCAGTTAATGAAAATTTTACTTTGCAGCCCAATAGTGCCTTCTAAAGAATTAGGACTGGCAAAAGTCTTAATAGAATTGTTAGAAGAACTACAAGAATTAGGCTGGCTATGTAAGTTACTAAGCCCAACAGATATTTGTCCTGAGATACTAAGCTACACTGGAATCAAATATCAGCAGCATTATGCTGAAGCCTTGAAAAATTATTTGCAACAAAATGCTTCAAAGTATGATGTTATAGACTACGATCATCTCTATCTTCCCTATTTAAGAGATAAATTTAGTAATTCAACTCTTTTTGTTGCTAGATCATCTCTGCTCGTACATCATTATGAAAATATTCCTATCCCTATCCCAAATAATTTGAGGGGAAAAATTGGTAATTTAATTAAGGGAACATCAAGAAAAGCTATGGTTGAGAGCTGGATTAGATATGCCACCTTTACTATTCAAGAAGCTGATCTTGTTAATGTGAGTAACAGTGATGATAAAGCAGAGTTAGTTAAACGAGGAATACCTACTGAAAAAATATGTGTCATTCCCTTTGGGCTTAGTCGAAGTAGAAGGCTTTTGTTTGATACTGTATCAAGTGTGCCTCCTGTTCAACCTACTATAGCTTTTGTTGGTACATTCGACCCTCGCAAAGGCTCTAATGATTTTCCTAGAATTGTAGAGTTTATTTCAGAAGCAATCCCAAACGTAAAATTTCGTTTAATGGGTGGACGTTACAAGATAGAAAAAGAAGTTTTGGGACATTTTGATCAGAGGCTGAGGAACAAAATTGAAATTATATCTAACTTTCAGCCGGAGGAGCTACCAAAGCTATTGGCTACTTGCTCTGTAGGTGTTTTCCCTTCATATCTGGAAGGCTTTGGCTTCGGGGTTTTAGAAATGCTTGCGGCTTCTATTCCGGTTATTGCTTATAATGCTCCCGGCCCACCAATGATGCTACCACCTGAATATTTAGTGCCTAAAGGAGATATAAAAGGCATGAGTGACAAAGTTATTAGTTTGTTGCATGATCAACAAAAACTTAGTGCCGCTCGTCTATGGGCCAAGCAGCAGTCCCAAGAGTTTTCCTGGCAGAATATTGCCCAAATCACAAGTGAAACTTACTTGCGCTGTCTGGAATTTAAAAGAACAGTTAACGAAAAATCACCTCAATTAAAATAGGAGCTAGTTTATGAGTAACAGCACAGCTAAAGAACTATACGACAAGTGGCATGGCGAACTGGGTGAACACGAAAAAGATAACTCAAACTCTCCTTGGCATCAAATGACTAAACAGCACTTAGGTGATATACAAAGTCGTAAAGTACTAGAAATTGGGTGTGGGCGTGGCGGTTTCTCTAAGTATTTGCTTGAATGTGGGGCAGATTTAGTAGCAGCTGATTTTTCTGATACTGCTGTTGCAATCACCAAACGACTACTACCAAATATGTCTAACTTTAAGGCAGTTGTTGCAGATATTCAAAACTAGGACTTACGCATTGACAAGAAATAGTAAATATGTATAACGTGAAAAGCCACATCTTTCGTAAGGGTTTAGCATTGCTAAACCCCTACAGTATGGTCTATTTACGATCAAAGGATAATTAATCAAACCCTGAAACAACCTATTTTCGTTAATCCACATCATGATTAATTTGTACAGTGCGTAAGTCCTAAAAACATACCTTTTTCAGACGATACCTTCGACATTGTTGTTAGTTTAGAAACCTTAGAACACGTACCAGACCCTGATAAGGGGCTAGCAGAACTGGTACGAGTAACAAAATCAGGTGGTCAGTTGATGATAAGCACTCCGAACTATTTTGGTTTATTGGGGCTGTATCGTACCTATAGAGAAGTCACAGGACGAGGGTTTAGTGAGATAGGTCAACCAATTAATCATCCACTCAAACTTATAGATCGGGTTCGTAAATTGAAGCAATTAAAATGCAAAGTCAATGTTGTAGATGGTGTTGGCCACTATTTATATATACCCAGGACTTACGGTATCCGGATGACGTGGCTAGACCAACCACGCTTTTTAATGAAATGGATAGCTGCACATTCTCTTACAGTACCAACTAAAATTTAGCCTTTGCTAGTATTACAGATGCAGATTTTACGAATCATTAATATTCCTAATAATCGAACAGGTGGAGCGTCTCGTGCAATGTACTGCACTGGGGATGCGCTAATAGCTATGGGTCATCAAGTTGAATATTTATTTAGCGAACACTGGCAGGTAAGTAACTCTGTTTATCTGCGGCGATTAGCTGTACCATTACAAATACCTGCACTAATTTACAGCCTAGCTAAGAAAGGCAAACAGTATGATATTGTCGAGATTCACGAACCTCTAGCGGCTCCTTACTGTTTCAATCGTCAAATCAATAAGAATCTACCGCCTGTAGTATTATTTTCACATGGTTTGGAAAAACGTAACCAATTAGCTGAACTAGCTTATAGGCGGCAGAAACATCTCCCGATTTCCCTCCCCCTTCGTTTCTTGCGGATTACGGTTTTACAGGCAATGTATGGTTTGCGGCATTGTGACCATGTTATTTGTCTAAATTCGGAGGATATTGCTTATCTACAACAAATTGGTGTGGCTAAAAATAGGATTACTCAAGCTGATAACGGTGTTGAATCACAGTTTTTGCTCGCAGGTAAAGTTTTAGCACAAGCAAATCTGTCTCGATCAGGGATCTTGTTTTTGGGAAGTTGGGTGTTGCGAAAAGGCACATTGGATTTAGTTCCAGCTATAAGCCAGGTTATGCAACATCACCCATCGCTTCAGTTCACCATTGCTGGTTGTGGTTTTGATGCTGATACTGTTTTAACAGATTTTGCTGAAGATATCCGTTCCCGAATCCAGGTAATCCCTAAGCTATCAAGCAATGAAGAACTAATTGAGATTTACCATCAGCATTCAATATTGGTATTGCCTTCCTATTTTGAAGGTCAGCCTTTGACAATGCTCGAAGCTGCTGCTATGGGATTGGCCATTGTGACAACTAATATCTGTGGCATGGCTGATTTTATTGAGAATGGGATTAATGGTCTGACAGTTCCAGTTGGTGATGTTGAATCTCTTACCCACTCTTTGGATCATCTAGTTAGTAATCCAGCCCTAGCTCAATGCCTTGGTGAAGCAGCTAGAGAAAAAGTACAAGCATACACTTGGAAGAGTGCAGCAAAGAAGATTGCTAAGGCTTACCAACAGGCGATTAATGATGCCTCAAAAAAAAATATTATTGACCAGGAGTTTTAAATGGAAAGTATTAGCCTTGAGGATTTTATTAAAAAGTATTGGCATATTTCCGATATTTCTACTTATCCAAATGGGATGGATGTTGTTGATTCAATACGCCAAAAAGAAAAAAGTCTTTACAAGTTTCTTCCTCCTCAGTTGATCCGCCGTTTGGATGCTGCTTTTGCCCGTTCAAATACCGTGCATCCGGATACAGGTCATGCTTTGTATGCTATTTGTCGAGCTAGTCACGCCAACCATGTCTTTGAGACTGGCACTTATTGGGGTTACTCTACAGCCTATTTAGCTGCTGCTCTTAAAGATACTGATGCCATTGGCAAAGTCCACACATTTGATATTTATCCTCATGCCGGAAAGTACATCCCTAAGAGCCTGCGATCGCGAATAGAACTTTATCGAGGAAAACCATCTGTAGAGACAATGCCGAAAGTATTGGAAAAGGTAGCCCCAGATTTATTTTTTCAAGACAGCCGCCATGACTACGAAGGAGTTACTGAAGAATTAAAGGTTATTAAACCTTATCTTAAGCCCGGATCGGTCGTTTTATTTCACGATTTTGTAGAGCCTAATGTTCGTCGTGCAGCAATTGATTATCTGCATAATTATAGTATCTATATTTTGCAGTCAGAAGATCCTCAGCAACTGGGCCTAGCTGTAAAAAAATTATGAGTGTCTATAATTTCTGGAGCCTAACTCTGTTATCAAATCTTGCTTTCAAAGGCAGGTCTAAATAGGGCTTGCTGAAAAAGTGATGAAAAGCCAGAGGAAGATTAATTAGTTACTGAAGCAAGAGTCAGTGATAAGTTGATAACTTCCCTTCAAATGGAAGTTCAAAGCTTCTCGGTGGAATTGGAGTTGACTCTTCTTTTCGGTACATAGTTACATTGGATACACTTGGTTGGTGCTGACCACAGTGATGCAAGGATTTTGAGCTATTTTACCTTCTTATCTTGCACCGGAATATACTTCTTTGGTCTGAGAATCTAGAGACTGTCACCTGTTCTTTTTTTTCAGCAAGCCCTAAATATAAAATTGTTTACATAGTTGTCAGAATAAATTTCATTTAAAAAAGGTTCCTGATTTTTTTCATAACAAAATTCAGATAAAGGCTTGAGTTGATTGTTCCAAAAAAAACTACCTTCATAACCAAGTTCAGCAATTTGGTTGAAAACTTCCTTGATAGACTTACTACCTAGATGCCTCTGTTCTATTTCTATTAGAATTGTCGGCTTTTCTCTTAGAATAGTATGGTATCCTCCTTCAATAACCTGACTTTCATGACCTTCTACGTCAATCTTAATAAAAGAAACATTGTGAAAGTCATAATTATCCAGCCTACAGACTGGCACCTCAACACTTGCTTGTTCACCTTTAACTTCTCTGAAGCTGGCTAATCCAGTAACTACGCTGCCTAATCTAGCAACCTGCATAGAATAATCACCAATGCTGAGAGGAATATTGAGGGTTAATGTTCCATTAAAGTTTGATAAACCTACATTGTACACATTTATATTTTTATGGTTTACTTTGCTGTAAGCCATTAGGGTTTCAGTACACCAGCATTGTGGTTCAAATGCTTCTACTATGTCGCATCTTTTAGAAAGAGCATAACTATACATTCCCTGATTTGCTCCTATATCAATAGCTCGTCTGCCATGCTGCAATAATTGATCAAGATATAGAATTTCTTTTTCGATTCTTTTTCTAAATTTTTTATAGTGATATATGGCTGGAAGACGCAATGATTTCGGGACGAGTTTGATGAGTTTTTCTTCAACTTTCATAAGTTCATATCCTGCTCAAATTTTTCTTTTTCCACAATACTTTTTGCCATGTCATCCCAAGTATAGCAATCCTATTTGATTGCAAACACCGAGAGCCTCAGATCCCCAATTTCTTGAAGAAGTCGGGGATCTTTTTGTTCACAACTCATTTAGGACTGCTATATATAGTCTTCCAACTTTTCTGAAAGGGAATTCATCATCTGGCTATAGTAGTGAGCAGCCCCGTACCATCAGCAAAGTCTAGCTGCCAAGTCTACCGCATCTTCGGAGTCAGGAAGTAATAAATCACTGAGATGGCACTCCTCACGGCTAATAAAATTAAATGTTTAAATCGCGCAGCGCCAGCCGAATTTGCTCCATACGCCTGCGATTGACACCAAGATCCGACTCTCCCACACGAGATGCCGATCGCAGATGAATTACTGATTCATTAGGAGGGAAATAAAACTCTACGTCATCAACAAATTTGAAGATGCGGCTTTTAGAAAGAGCGTGGATGTAATTATCTGTTTGTTCTACAATTTCTGTACGGGGGGTAACACCAAGAACTTTTATTAAGGTTTCTCTAGCTGCATCGTGGTCTAGATGATAAGCAATCGGGTCAATGGCGTGTTTGAGATCTGCGTTTTGACTCACAACACAGTTGTTTGAAGCCGGACAAGAACTAAGATGACCATTATCAACTCCCAAGCTAGAAGAAGCAGCCCAAGTAGCTTCAGGAAGTATTAAACTACTTATCAAAGTTAAGAGTATTGCAAAAGTGATAATCCGCAATAGTTGCTGCCGGAACGTTGTTAGCATAGGGGACATGATAAATTTACTCCTCTTGTTTTGAATAGCATTTCGCTCATTTGGGGCGATCTCCACTTGCCGATTCGCTCTACACAGTATCATCCATCCAGCCATTGTAAAGATGTCTTGATTTTTAGAATCAGCCGCTAGAAGTCATCATATTATACTTTCGCAAGTATCTACGTTTACCGGATTAAAAATATTAAGGTGGTCGGTAAATGACCCTAACCACCCTTTTGAGACTTTATTTAACTAAACCTGAATGACCGGGGATATCTGCCAAAGGTTCAAATCTCCCACCTAAGTATTTGGCGAGAAACTCCTCAGCGATCGCGATTTCAGAAACTCTTCTTCTGTCGCCAAGTTGCCGATACGATGAGAAAGCATTGCCTTCAAAGGTTCCCAATAAGGCGGTATAGTTTCTATCAGGGTAATTAGATTACTTGGCCCGACAATATCTACACCAGCAGCAAAGATTTCTGGTGTAAAAGTCAACCCCACTAAAGTAGCGTAACCGCCATAAGAACCGCCCATAATCTTTCTAACTACCTTTTTAACTTACCGACAATTGTCGCAATGTCCACAACGCCAGTTAGCTGCTTCTTTGTCAAAACCAAAGGCGTTTAACAAAAACTGCCAACGACACTGCTTGGTAGTCAAATATTGATGCATTTGTTTAGCGGCGTGTAATTGCGTCGGTGGCTGAGTTTCCGCTTTTTGCCCAATGGTGTAATGAAAAGGATCAAGCCAGTTTAACTGACCACTGCTATGGAGTAAAGCTAAAGCGATCGCACCATTAGGAAATTGTCGGGTTACTGCATTCACTTCTCCCTGTTTTGGTAATTTTTTCACAAGTTGCTGCGCTATTTGTTGTTGCGATCGCATTTGTTCAACAAAAAATTGCTGTCTTTGCTTATCCCCTGAATCTAACCACCCCGTAGGTTCACTCACCAACGTTAATGCTTCGGCTGGTTTCCCATCCCTTCCAGCCCGGCCAATTTCTTGCACATATTCAGACAGTAAGTGCGGTGCGTGAAAGTGAATTACCCAGCGCACATCAGATTTATTTATCCCCATACCAAACGCACAGGTACACACAACAAAGGGGATTTTGCCACCTAACCAGCTTGCTTCTACTTCACGGCGTTCACTTGCACCCAATCCTGCATGATAACTAGCTGTAGTATAACCCATGTCTCCTAACCATTCAGCTAAATCCTCGCTATCTCTCCTAGTGCGAACATAAACTAATCCAGATTGTTGCGGTCTATTTTGAATAAACTTTAATAATTGTTGTTTTCTACCTCGTGGTGTCCAAGCAATGCGAACGCTAAGATGCAAATTAGGACGGTAAG
>Ga0209591_10000407_pt1 | contig 55695 bp, 47 predicted proteins | sample MAT01_FD_187207 | JGI IMG/M metagenome (GOLD analysis project Ga0209591, IMG submission 187207) | Freshwater microbial communities from Lake Fryxell liftoff mats and glacier meltwater in Antarctica - MAT-01 (SPAdes) (version 2) | ecosystem: Environmental > Aquatic > Freshwater > Ice > Liftoff...
CTGAAAAGGCAAACGGAATCGGGGCAGGAACCGTAATCCAAGGCTATGCCTGAAAAACGGATATTAACTGAGTAGTTAACGCTATTCAATTAAGAATCCCCGTGTCTTTAGACCGGGGAGTGTCAAGAAAACATAACCGTTGTCCAAAGATGCAGAGAGATAATCTCTGAATGGTTAAAAGACATGGGTTTGGAATTGAAACCTGCCAAAACACGTTTAACTCACACTTTGAATGAGTATGAGTTAGAAAAGCCGGGGTTTAACTTTCTCGGTTTTAACATAAAGCAGTGGAAAGTGGGTAAATACCACTCAAAACAAGGTTTCAAAACAATCATCACCCCAAGCAAGGAAAAGCAAAAGATACATTATGACCGAGTAGCAAGTATCATCGACGACCACAAGGCAGCGCCCCAAACAGCGTTAATCAGCCGATTAAACCCGGTAATCACAGGATGGTCAAACTACTACTCAACAAAGGTAAGTAAGGTGGCTTACTCCGACCTAGATAATCTCATGTATCTAAAGCTGAGAGCTTGGGCAAAACACCGCCACCCCAAGAAATCCGGGGGATGGGTGTCAAAGAAATACTGGCAAACCATTGGTGGTGATAATTGGGTATTCGCAACCAGGCATGAGGGAAAAAACCCGATGCGGTTACGGTCACACGCAGAAACGCCAATAGTTCGGTTTGTGAAAGTTAAAGGCGAAGCTAGTCCCTACGATGGCAACCTAATTTACTGGTGTACAAGAATGGGTAAACACCCGGAAACGACTAAAAGAATGGCAACACTCTTAAAGTCACAAAAAGGTAAGTGTACCCACTGCGGATTGTACTTTCGAGAATCAGATGTACTGGAGATTGACCACATTATCCCCAAAAGTTTGGGAGGTAAAGACGAATACAAAAATCTTCAAATATTACATAAACACTGCCACGATGAAAAGACAACTGAAGATGGTTCAGTTGTGAAGTACACATGACAATGTGCCGAATCATTGAGGAGCCGTGTAATGGGAAACCATTAAGCACGGTTTTGAAGACCAACGGGGTTGGTGACAACCTCGTTGAGTTTACTAGTGTCAAACTTGTTAATTTTGATTTTTGAATTCCCTATGACTATACCCAACTGGATTACTTTCTCTCGTCTATTGGGGATACCATTTCTGCTTTACGGTTTATATAATCCCACGCCTCAAGCTCAGTGGATATGTTTGGCGATTTTTCTGATTGCTGCATTGACTGATTGGTTAGACGGCTATTTGGCGCGAAAACTCAACCAAATTACTGACTTGGGTAAGTTTCTTGATCCCTTAGTGGATAAACTTCTGGTACTTGCGCCGTTGCTGGTTTTTATTGAACTAGGAAAAGTGCCAGCTTGGGGAGTGTTTTTGATTTTAGCGCGGGAATTAGCGATCGCAGGTTGGCGAGTAAATCAAACGACGATTACGGGGGCGAATATTTGGGGTAAACTCAAAACTGTTAGTCAAATAGTTGCGATCGCACTTTTGATTGCGCCTCTGGGTGAAGTGTGGAAAACTCCCTCTCTGATTGCTTTTTGGATTTCTGTCGCCCTAACTTTAATATCTGGGGGTATTTATCTTTTGCCGCAAGAAGCTAGCACTGCTGATTGAAAACATCTATTGTATCGTCCCTGTAGGTTTAAGATTTTCTCAGATAATCATGACAAAATATTTGTAGTTAGGTCAGAAATTTCTAACAGTGCCCAAGAAAATTCGGGAACTAAAAGCAATGCTCCTCAAAGCTGGATTTACTTATAGAAGCGGCAAAGGCAGTCATACAGTATGGAGCAATCCTTTGCTACTTTACAGCCTCACTTTGTCTGGCAAAGATGGAGCAGACGCAGATCGTTACCAGGAAAAAGATGTTAGAAACGCGCTCATAGAAATAAAACAACTGGAGGAAGAAGACAAGGGAGAGCAGGAATGAAACCACAATATAGTATTGTAATTCAGTGGTCAATGGAAGATAAAAAGTACATTGTCAGCCTACCTGAGTTTGGCCCCTATGCACACACTCATGGAAATACCTACGCGGATGCTCTCAATAATGGTGAAGAAGTGCTGGAACTTTTGATTGAAGATTACCAAGCACAAGGAAAACCACTACCAGAGCCTTTAACAGCAAACGTTTCCTTTCAGTTTGTGCAATCCTCACCCTAATTATAGGAACACTCCAGTAATTTCAAAAATGATTTCAATAAAATTTTATCGGAGTTCTGAGGTATAGTCTTTGTTCTTAACTCCTTGTACAGACGCGATTCATCGCGTCTCTTTTCATGCCATCCAAAATCTTACCACCGCCCTTAAAACCTGGAGACTTAATACGAGTCATTGCCCCTAGTGGTGCTTTGCGAGAATTTGAGGTATTTGAACAGAGTCTAGAAATTTGGCGATCGCGTGGTTATCAAGTAGAAATCAGTCCTCAGATAGATGACAAATGGGGTTATCTAGCCGGGACAGACGAAACCCGCCGTCACCAACTAGCAGCAGCATGGCAAGATCCCGATTGTCGCGGTATTCTCTGTGCCAGAGGCGGTTTTGGTAGCACCCGCATTCTAGAAGATTGGAATTGGCCAAACTCAGCGCCTCCCAAGTGGCTTATAGGCTTTTCTGATATCACAGCTTTATTGTGGAGCCTTTATACAGCAGGAATTTCCGGCGTTCATGCTCCCGTGCTGACGACTTTGGCAGATGAGCCAGATTGGTCAATTGAGAGATTATTTGATTGGGTAGAAGGTAGTTCTTTCGCCCCTCTCAAAGGTTGCGGGTGGGGTGGCGGCGTGGTAACTGGTACTTTGTTACCAGGTAATCTTACAGTGGCTACTCACCTTTTGGGTACACCAATCCTGCCACATCTTGATGGTGTAATTTTGGCGTTGGAAGATGTTACAGAAGCACCTTATCGCATCGATAGGATGCTGACACAGTGGCGCTTGAGTGGTGCTTTGTCTCAAGTCTGCGGTATTGCTTTGGGGGGTTTTACTCGCTGTGAAGCGCCGCCAACTATATCTAGTTTTAGTGTAGAAGAAGTATTGCGCGATCGCTTGGGTGATTTGGGGATTCCGATTGTTTCTGATTTACCTTTTGGCCATGATAGTCCCAATGCAGCTTTACCAGTGGGTATAGAGGTAATTTTAGATGGAGATGCGGGAATATTAGCGATGCCTACGGCGGCAAGCTACGCGCCATAAGTTTTTCGCAAATATTCCATCATCTAGATTAGTCTCAAAGATTAATTTACTTCTGTATTACAACTAAATAATCCCGATCCGAATAAAAGTTGTTTCCATCTGGACTGGACTCTTTAATCACTTTAAATTGCGCTTTTTCTATTAACAACTTAATTACGTCTGGTGAAGTGGGCTGATACAATACTTCGTCATTATTGTACGCAGCAAACCTTGCCCAACCATTCGGTGTAGTTATATTAGTAGTATGAATAAAAGCTTTACTACCTGACTTGAGAATTTTATAAATACTGTTTAAGTATTTCCAAATTGTTAGTAAATCTAAATGTACAAACACATCAAAGGAATATACAAAATCAAATTTTTCGTTAAACTCAGGTTCAAATTGAGAATTTTTTATTAAATTAAACTCTATCTGAGGATATTCATTAAGTGCTGCTTCAGCCTTTTTTAGCATCTCTTGTGCTATGTCGAAACAGTATATTTTTTTCACCTTTTCAACTACTTTTGCGGCAATCCTACCACCACCTACACCTATTTCTGCCACTGTGCTGTCTTGAGAAATAAATGGTGTAATATATTCAGTCACAATATTGACTGCATCTTCTACAGTAGCCCATTCATCACCTAAATAATTGATATAATTATCTCTGTCATCATCTGTAATCTTTTGATTACCTAGAATAACTTGAGATTTATCCCATTTCTTGGCGTAATTGTTCCAGAACTCTTGATTAATTTCAACGTTTGACGGCTGCATTGGTAACTCCTGTTATAGGGGTAATATCTAACTTGAACAAGATTAGTACTATATCAGTTTCTCAGAATTTTTTTAAACCACTCTTCGGTGCGATCGCCCATAGCTTCTAAAGAGTATAAAGTTTCTGCTTGCTGGCGACAAGCTTGGCGGTCAATTTCATCCAAATGCTTAATCGCTTCTACTAAACCTTGAACACTATCAGGTTCCACCAAAAAACCAGTTTTGCCTTCCTGGACAATTTCTGTTAAACCACCCCGACGATAAGCAATTAAAGGTACTCCACAAGCAAGCGCCTCTATTGCTACATTTCCAAATGCTTCTATCCAACGAGGAGTTACTAAAAGAGATCGACATTTACCTAACTCCTTTTGTAGCTCAACCGTTGGTAAAAATCCTACATATTCGATGGGAGCATTAGGGTATTCTTGGCAAATTTTTTCCCAGTAAGATATATCCTGTTTAAACCCAAATATTTTCAGCGTAATACCAGTGGTTTCTGCTGCTGCTACTGCATCCTCTAGCCCTTTCTCAGGAGCTATTCTACCTACCCATGCCAAGCTCTGAGTTGGTTTTGAGCAAAATTGATAAATAGATAAATCCAAACCGTTTAATAGACAAATACACCGTTCTGCAAATGTAAAAGTAGCTGCCTGTGTTTGACTGTGAACACCAATAGTATTTGGAAAATTGATTGCTACTTGTTCAATAATCTGATCCATAACATCTGTTAAAGAACCCATGCTGATCAGATGTGCGATCGGACAGTTAAAAAATGGTGTTAAATACAGTGGCAGCCAATCATAAGCAAAATTCACAATTAAATCATAATTTGCTTGCACTTGACGAGCATAATCCCACATATTCGCTAAAACAGAATTTTTATGCAGCACAATTGGATCACTGCGACTTTGATTTTGCGCTGGTATCTGTATTAGTTCTCCGGGAATTTCTTTAATAGGTAAGGAATTGCTCATAGACCCTTGCGGTGCAACAATTTCTAATTGATATCCTCGCCGCAGCATCTCTGTAGCAATATTAGATAGGGTTAACTCTACTCCGCCTCCCAATCCTGAACCTATAGCACCCATTGGGGTAGACATAAATAATAATTTATGGTACATTTTCGTCGTTAATGTATTTTAATAAACATCATTTTCTAGCCTAAATAAGGTACTCAATTAAATAAACATATCCTATTATATAATTGATGTTTACCTATTTAACTTATTTGGATTTGTAAACAATGAGACTAAATATAGTATAGTAGAGCAATAATTTCTAAAAAAAGAGCGATTTTTATATGAAAATAGCCTTAGTTGCTGGGGGATATATTCCTGTACCTCCCTTATCAAATTCTATTTTGACTCTGATGCAAGAGTATAAATATTTTTTAGATAATATTGGATATAAAGTAGATATTTTTAATTATCAAGATGTCAATGAAGTTATAGATAAAATCAATAACAGCAATTATGATTTTGTGCATTTACACGCCTATCAATTTGTTAATCAATTCAATCAAAGCCTGAAACAAAAGTATTGTTTTAGCTGTCATAATGGTTATTTTCTCAAAAAAGAAAAATGGGAAGAAGATTTTAAACAAGGATTTCAACATTACTTAAATGCACCTGGGATATTTGCTCTTTCTCATCCGACAAAGGATATTTTTCTGAAAGCAGGTTATTCTGGATACATATCAACGCAAGTAAACGGTATTGATACTCAAAAATTCGATTTTAAAGACCAAGGAAATAATAAAGCTATTTGTTTAGGTTGGATTCAACCGAGAAAACAGCAGAAATTATTGGCAGAAGTAATAGATGGAAAAATTGCAATAGATTTTGTTGGTTCTTTAGATGATCCTGATTTTGTAGAAGGAAGCACAACAAAATATTTAGGCGTATGGAGTTTAAAAGATGTTTGTTCACATCTTACAAATTATAGTTGTTTAGTTTTAATTAGTGATGGAGAAGTTGCACCGCTCGTAGTACTAGAAGCGATGGCGGCAGGTTTATGTGTAGTTGTTTCGGAATCTGCTAGCGCTAACTTACACTCCAAAGATTTTATTAGAGTTTTGCCAGATGATATATTAACCAATGCTACTGCCGAAAACCAAAAAATTGTTTGTGACACAATTACTGATTTGATTGATAAAAATAAATTTTTACGCCAAGAAATTGTAGAATATGTTAGGGAAAATTTTGATTTTAGTCAGATTATCAAAAAATATATTCAGATGATTGACGAATTTATTAAGTTTCACTATTAGTAAACTGTCAATCAGCAGATGTATCTGCGTTTTAGAGCAAAAATTAGGAGATTTAAGGAAAAAGTAATCATGAATACAGAAACGATAGAATTTATTGAAAGATCCTTGTTAGTAAATGGAGATTATGTTTCAGTTGGCTTTGAAATTATCAAGCCAGATAAATGTTTTACCAACATGATTACAGAAAATACCAATGTTTCTGATTGGCCTTATTTAAGACGCGAAATTCCTCATAAATGGTATGTAGATCAAAGAGAAACGTATGTAGGATTTCTCAGTCGAGATGAAGCTCACATTCTTTATAATACCGCTCTAAAATTTAGAGGTAAAAAAGCTTTAGAAATTGGCTGTTGGTATGGTTGGTCTGCTTGTCATTTAGCTTTAGCAGGAGTAGAGTTAGATGTAATTGATCCCCTGCTAGAAAAAGAAGATATGTATGAAAGCGTGACTAATTCTTTGCAGTCTGCGGGTGTTATTGATAGAGTTAATTTAGTAAGCGGTTATAGTCCTGAAAAAGTAGAAGAATTAGCAGAAAAATCACAGCGCAAATGGTCGTTGTTTTTCATTGATGGTTCTCATGAAGCTCCGTGTCCACTCAATGATGCAATGATCTGCGAACAATTTGCAGAAGCAGATGCTTTAATTTTATTTCATGATTTGAATGCTCCTGATGTTGCCCAAGGCTTGGATTACTTAAAGCAAAATGGGTGGAACACAATGATTTATCAAACTATGCAAATTATGGGGGTTGCTTGGCGCGGAAATATTGAGCCAGTGAAACATCAGCCCGATCCAGATATTAATTGGAGTTTACCAGAGCATTTAAAAAACTATTATGTGAGTGAACTATCAACAGATTCAGTAAATGAATTTCTAGAAATTATTACTGCTATCCGTCCCTACACTTTATTGGGTGAAGCACGTTTATTTTCACTCTACTCTCTGGCAAAGAAAATTTGTCTAGAAGATATTCCCGGAAACTTTGTTGAATGTGGAAGTTGTAAAGGGGGAGCAGCAGCACTTTTAGCATCTGTAATCCAGCGCTACAGCCTTAGCCCACGTTTAGTTTATGCTTGTGATACTTTTGAAGGAATGCCTGAACCGATAGAAATTGATCTACACAATGGGATAGCCGCAAATGAAACGGGGTTTGGAGTTGGCACTTTAAAAGCTCCAATTGCAGATAATATACAGTTGATTTGTCAATTATTAAAAGTTCAAGATATTGTTGTACCTGTTAAAGGTTTATTTGCTCAAACATTACCTCAATATAAGTCTGAGATAGGTAATATTGCCTTACTACATGCCGATGGCGACTGGTATGAATCAACAATGGATATTTTCAATAATCTTTATGACAATGTTGTTCCAAATGGCATGATTCAGGTGGATGATTATGGTCATTGGGATGGTTGTCGAAAAGCCTTACATGACTTTGAGGGTTTGAGAGGGGAGCAATTTAACCTTCATCGAATTGACTATACGGCGGTGTGGTTTAAGAAAGGTGAAGTGATAGATACTCAAGAAAGATAAGAGACTATTTTAAAAGTGGTGGCTGATGTATCAAAAACTTTAGATACTCCTAAATCCTCTTTAAAAAGAAGGATTTTGAGAAGGTTATTGGTGCCTTAAAAAGGAAGTATCTTAATACAACTATAGACTTTCCAAAGATACTCTAAAAATTGGCATGAAAGTTACCCTTTTTCAATTCCAGATTCAGACTTTTCCCCGCAAGACCAATTCTCCTTGGCGGCTTTCGCTAATAGGAATAATTTTGAGTATATTTTTTATATTCTTATATGGTTGTCAGGGGACAGTCCAGAAGAATGAGAGAGTAATTCATCTGAATTTATGGCAATCAATCAATCCCCCTGTTAATCGGGATGTGTTTGATAAACTAGTAGATAAATTTAATCAGACTCATGCTGATATTCAGGTAGAATCTATCTTTATAGGTCAACCCCAATTGCCAAAAATATTAACCGCAGTTGTGGGCAATACATCTCCAGATATTCTGTCATTCGATCCTCAATTGACCGGTCAGTTTATGGAACTAGGGGCAATTCGTCCTTTAGATAAATGGCTGGACAAATTTCCATTGAAGTCGGAAATTAGCCCCAACTTATGGAAGGAATTAAAATTAGATGGTCATCTTTGGTCAATTCCACTTTCTACAAGCAATGTAGGCATTTTTTACCGACCTAAACTTTTCCAAGCTGCGGGAATTACGCAAATTCCTAAGACTTGGGAAGAGTTGAGGGAAGTTGCCAAAAAATTGACCATAGACCGGAATGGCGACAATCGACCCGAACAGTACGGAATTTTACTGCCTTTAGGGAAGGGAGAATGGACTGTTTTTAGTTGGTTCCCCTTTTTATTGAGCGCTGGCGGAGAGATTCTAACAAATAACCATCCGAATTTGACGAATCCAGGTGCGATCGCAGCCTTACAATTTTGGCAAGACCTATTAAAAGATGGTTCAGCAACCCTTTCTTCGCCAGAGCGAGGTTATGAAGAAGATGCTTTTATTGCGGGTCGCGTTGCAATGCAGATCACAGGCCCTTGGACTTATATCATGAAGTCTAATGTTGACTTTAACGTATTCCCCATACCTGCAAGTGTAAAACCTGCTACGGTGTCAGGCACTGGAAATATGTATTTGATGAAGACCACACCAGAAAGAGAGCAAGCCGCACTCAAATTTTTAGAGTATGTTTTAAGCGAAGAATTCCAAACAGAATGGAGTATCGGGACGGGTTTTTTACCAGTTAACATTAAATCTACCCAAAGTCAGGCTTATCAAGAAATTCTCCAGCAAAAACCTGTCTTGAAAGTCTTTATTGACCAAATGCCTGTGTCAGGTTCTCGACCAATCATTCCTGGCTATAGTCGTTTATCTGACAGTTTAGGTCGAGCCATCGAAGCCACCATGCTAGGAGCATCTCCAGAAACAGCACTTAAACAAGCTCAAGCAAACCTCGATTCAATTTGGGATTCCCTATAATTTAGATAAAATTTAAAATTCTAACTAAGGCTTCGTTTTTACTTAGCCTTGCAAAACTAGGTTTCAAACCCAATGCTTAATTATAATTAACCAGAAATTCCACTCCGGCGATGTGAATTTCTTTTCAAGGTACATAAGCCAATTGCTGGTATAATTCCCAAAATTAGTGCTGTAAATCCTTGTCCACTCCAATACAGTATAAAAGTACGGTTGGCTTCTGGAATCAAATTTTGCACAATAAAAAGCAACCAAACCAAAATAGCGATCAAGAAGAAAGAGATTGAGGGTAAAAAGTTCCACCACCAAATGCCTGTTGTGTATCGCCTCAATACCAGCCACTGGCAAAGCCCCAGCCAAATACCAGAAATAATATAAGCGATCGCAGACAAAAATCCAAAAATAAAAGTTTGTTCAGGAGATAAAGTTTCATTTAACGATGTGGCAATAGTTGAAATATAGTTAATCCAGGCTGTAGAAACGCCGTTGGCAATCAGCCAACCTACACTAGTAGCAAATATCCACTGCCAACTCAGTAAATATGGGTAAAGTACAAGGCTCTGATCAGCAGCGAAAATCACGGCAAATACAACATTGCTGATACTTCTGACCAAAATACCCCATATTTGTGGTTGGATTGCAACGCTAGGTGAGGTTTGGAGAATAATTTTTTCTAAGGCGATACTGGCAACGCCACCCACAACCCATCCGATCAGGGTCATTAAGGTAAACTGAATGAAGAACCTCTGTCGCTGCGATCGCGGAATCAAAAACTTTCCTGGGTTAGGCTCATTATTAGCAGATGCAAGATGATCGGGACTGTTAGAGTCAGTTTGCATAGGAAGTTAAGGGAGTAGAGAGTGGAGACAACACAAAAGAGTAACGAAATTCTTTTATATTCCACTTTCTTTGTTAATTCTTGTTTTATCCCATTTCCGACCCGATTGCCCTTTGGTGTAAAGCGACTAGCGCTTTTGAGGTAAGCCTGCTGAAAAAGCGTAATCCCGGAATGATAAGCTAAACAGTGGCATAAAAGTTGTGACTTAGGATGAAGTGATAAATGGGTGTTTATTCAACGACTCCTCATCTCTTACGGGCTGCTCGTGGTGAAGTAGTAGATCGTCCCCCTGTATGGATGATGCGACAAGCGGGACGATATATGAAAGCATATCGAGACTTAAGAGATAAGTATCCTTCGTTTCGCGATCGCTCCGAAATTCCAGAAGTAGCAATTGAAGTTTCCTTGCAACCCTGGAGAGCCTTCCAGCCAGACGGAGTAATTTTATTTTCTGATATTGTCACCCCATTACCTGGTTTGGGCATTGACATGGATATTGCCGAAGGTAAAGGGCCAATCATTCACTCGCCCCTCCGCACTCAAGAACAAATTGAGCGTCTGCATCCTTTAGAACCAGAAGCAGCTCTACCATTTATCAAGACAATTTTGCAGGCTTTGCGTTCTGAAGTAGGCGATAAATCAACGGTGTTAGGCTTCGTTGGTGCGCCGTGGACATTAGCAGCTTATGCAGTTGAGGGAAAAGGTTCCAAAACCTATTCCATCATCAAAAACATGGCATTTTCAGATCCAACGATACTGCATCAATTGTTAGCTAAATTAGCAGATGCGATCGCTATCTATGCCCGCTACCAAATTGACTGTGGCGCTCAAGTTGTGCAAATGTTCGATTCTTGGGCGGGTCAATTGAGTCCTCAAGATTATGACACCTTTGCTCTCCCCTATCAAAAGCGAGTTTTCCAGCAAGTCAAGCAAACCCACCCCGATACACCTTTGATTTTGCTAGTTAGCGGTAGTGCAGGTGTGTTAGAAAGAATGGCACAATCTGGCGCTGATATTGTCAGTGTAGACTGGGCAGTGGATATGGCAGACGCACGAGCTAGATTAGGTAAGCAAGTCAAAGTTCAAGGAAATCTTGACCCAGGCGTGCTATTCGGCTCTAAAGAGTTTATCCGCGATCGCATTCTCGATACCGTTCGCAAAGCTGGTAATTGGGGTCACATTCTCAATCTCGGTCACGGTGTCTTACCAGAAACTCCAGAAGAAAATGTCGCTTTCTTCTTTGAAACAGCAAAGGAACTGAATCTTGCCGGAGTTAAGAGTTAGGAGTTATGAATTATTAAGTTATCAGTTGCGAGATGTAGAGTTATTTTTAACTCCTCACTTATATAGCGGTTCCCACTCAGATGCGGTACAAAATTATATCGCAAGGTGTAGGGGCAATTCATGAATTGCCCCTACGGGTGTACCTCACGTGAACGAGAACCGCTATAACTTCTAACTTGATTCATAGCTTCTAATTCGGAACTTTTAACTTCATTTTTAACTCTTGACTTTTAACTCGTTACTTTTAAAAAATTCTGTATGAGCCAGAAACGGATTTTAGTGACTGGTGCAAGTGGTTGTGTAGGTCATTATTTAACAGAAGCCTTAATTAAGGAAACAGATCACGAACTGTATCTACTAGTTAGGAACCCAAGTAAACTGCAAGTTGATATTAAGGCACGTTCGGGTATCAACGTTTTGCAAGGTGATATGCAAAATATTCGCCAATTTGCTGATTTGCTATCCACAATTGATACGGCGGTACTCACAGCCACAGCTTGGGGTGGTGATGAGACATTTGATATTAATGTCGTCAAAACTATAGAGTTGCTGGAACTGCTAGATCCAGAACGTTGCCAGCAGGTGATTTATTTTTCGACAGCTAGCGTTTTAGATCGGTACAATCAACCATTAAAAGAAGCCGGGGAAATTGGGACAGATTACATCCGTTCCAAATATGACTGCTTACAGAAAAAAGAAAACTTAGCGATCGCACCTAAAATTACCACAGTATTTCCCACTGTAGTTTTAGGCGGTGATGCGAATAAACCCTATTCTGCTGTCACCTCTGGCATTCCAGAAGTTACCAAATATATTAATATAATTCGCTTTTTAGAAGCAGATGGCAGTTTTCACTTTATCCACGGACGAGATATTGCCACTGTCGTGCGATATTTAATTGATCATCCTGTCAAAAACGCTCAATCGCGTCGGCTTGTTTTAGGTCAAGCACCCTTAACTGCTAATCAAGCAGTGAAAGAAGTTTGTGCTTATCTGGGCAAAAAGATTTACTTTCGCATTCCCATATCTATAGTATTAGCTAATTTGATTATTGTTCTATTCCGCATTCAGATGGCTGCTTGGGATCGGTTTTGCATGAACTATCGGCATTTTACTTATGAAAAATTCATCAATCCTGATAGTTTCGGCTTGCCAAATTATTGTGCAACTATGAGTGATGTTTTAAAAATCAGTGGCGTTAAAGGTAAGTAAGTGGATCAGCCCCAACTCTTGGAGACGCTACGCGAACGGGGATGTAAGAATTCCCGTCGCTAGTTGCCCATTTTTGTTAAAAATATCAATGGTAAAATAAAACAACTTTAATAAAAAGTCAATAACTCTTTATTTTCGTTAGAGTGGGATAACAATCAAAGTGTGAGGATTGATACTACATGCGAATCTTGTTAGTGTATCCGATATTTCCCAAAACCTTTTGGTCTTATGAAAAAATCTTGGAATTAGTCGATCGCAAGGTTTTATTACCACCTCTAGGCTTGGTAACAGTAGCGGCGATTCTGCCCCAAGAATGGGAATTCAAGCTGGTCGATCGCAACATCCGCCCAGCAACAGAAGAAGAATGGGCATGGGCAGATGTGGTAATTCTCTCCGCCATGATTGTCCAGAAACAAGATTTACTTGACCAAATCCAGGAAGCAAAAAAACGCGGCAAGCTAGTCGCAGTAGGCGGCCCCTACCCCACCTCTGTACCTCACGAAGTTGAAAATGTTGGTGCAGATTTTCTGATTCTGGATGAAGGGGAAATCACTCTCCCCATGTTTATTGAGGCAATCAAACGGGGTGACACATCTGGCACTTTCCGCGCCACAGAAAAACCTGATGTCACAGGCACACCAATACCCCGCTTTGATTTATTAGAATTGGATGCTTATGACATGATGTCGGTGCAGTTTTCGCGCGGGTGTCCTTTCCAATGCGAATTTTGCGACATTATTGTTCTCTACGGGCGCAAACCGCGCACCAAAGCCCCAGCCCAACTTTTAGCAGAGTTAGATTACCTCTATGAATTGGGTTGGCGGCGGGGTGTGTTCATGGTGGATGACAACTTTATTGGCAACAAACGAAATGTGAAATTGTTGCTCAAAGAGTTAAAAGTCTGGATGGCAGAACACAAGTATCCCTTCCGATTTGATACAGAAGCTTCAATTGACTTAGCAGAAGACGCAGAAATGTTGGAGCTGATGGTTGAGTGCGGTTTCTCGGCGGTGTTTTTGGGAATCGAAACGCCGGATGAGGATAGTTTGCAAATGACCAAGAAGTTTCAAAATACTCGCAGTTCTCTAACTGAGGCAGTGGAAACCATCACCAGAGCGGGATTGCGCCCAATGGCTGGGTTTATTATCGGGTTTGATGGCGAAAAAACAGGTGCAGGCGATCGCATTGTCCGCTTTGCAGAACAAGCAGCGATTCCCTCTACTACCTTTGCTATGTTGCAAGCGTTACCTAACACTGCGCTTTGGCATCGCCTGAAAAAAGAAGGGCGACTACGGGAAAACCAGGATGGGAACATCAACCAAACAACATTGATGAACTTCCTCCCCACCCGTCCCTTAGAAGAACTTGCACGAGAATATATTGAAGCATTTTGTACTTTATACGACCCAGTACAGTACTTAGATCGTACCTATCGCTGTTTCTTGATGATGGGTTTGCCAAGTTGGAAAGCGCCAGCGAAAATGCCAGAGTGGATTGTTGTGAAAGCGCTGTTAATTGTAATTTGGCGACAAGGAATTAAACGGGAAACCCGTTGGAAGTTCTGGCACCATTTGTTCAGTATTCTCAAGCGTAACCCTGGAGTTCTTGAACATTACATCTCTGCTTGTGCCCACAATGAGCATTTTCTAGAGTATCGCCAAATTGTGCGCGATCAAATTGAAAGTCAGCTAGCTGAATATCTCGCACAAGGTGCAGAAACGCCTTATGTGCTAGTGAAAGAAAAAGCGGAGGAAAAAGCTGAAGCAGTAGTTAGTTAGTTTCATTGGAAAATAACAAGTGATATCATGTCCGCTTGATTATTTATTAAACCCGAATTACCCCACCCCGCCAAAGCTGCGCTTTGTCTCCCCTCCCCTTAGCAAGGGGAGGGGTTGGGGGAGGGGTTCTTTTATTATGCGTAATTTGCCGGACATGATATTATCTACCGCGATCGCGTTCTAAGTCATCAATCACTTTTTGCAAATACCAATCGTCTGACATCCCAGGATGGTAATCTTGCTTCTGCTGAATTAATCTTTCGGCAATTTCCCAATATCCGCCAACCATTCGCAAAAGTCGCTGACGTAGTAGGTTATATTTTTGCTTTTTTGACTCTGGACTAAATTTCTGGATTTTTTCTAAACTACTTAAGACTTGTTGATAATTTCCCCAGTCTTCTTGTTCACAAAAAATACTCGCCGCCCGTTGATAATCTTCCAGGGCATTTTGCATTTCTTCTGTGCAACTATAGGCAATGCCGCGATTGTAATAAGCTTGAGCATCATTAGGATTTATTTGCAGCGCTTGGGTGTAATCTTGAATTGCACCGAGATAATTACCCATTGTCCGATAGGCATTAGCTCTGGCAATATATACTAGGGGATCTTCGGGTTGCATCTGGAGTGCTTGGTTGAGGTCTGCGATCGCACCTTGATGATCGCCCAATATAGAACGGGCTTTACCTCGGTTGCGATAGACAATAGCATCTTGAAAATTTAATCGCAATGCTTGATTAAAATCTGCGATCGCTTCTCGATAATTCCCCATTTTGCAACGCACAACCCCACGACAGCAGTAAGCTTGGGCATCTTGTGGATCGGCTTTTAATACCCAGTTTAAATCTGCAAGTGCCTCTTGCGTATCTCCCTTTTCAGCCTTTTCTAATAATTGCGTAAAATATTCATTTGTGGATAAAATGGGCGCATTTGGAGAACGTGATTGCTGTACAACAGGTAAGTCTTGGGGTTGTAGCTGTTTAATTTGTTCCAGACACAGACGACAATTGTCTTTATCTAGTTGTTCTAGATATAGTTGTGCAGCTTTTTTAAAATTAGCGATCGCGTCTTGAATATTACCCTGTTTGCGCCGCACTATCCCCCGCAGATAATAAGCAGAAGCATAGTTGAGATTGAGACGAATAGCGCGTTCAACATCGTCTAGCGCCCCCGCTAAATTTTTCAGCGCCACCCTAGCCAATCCCCGACAATAATATGCCTCTACGCTCTCAGGATTCAACTTTAGGGCTTCGGTATAATCTGAAACAGCCTTCAGGATTGCTCCTGAATCATAATGTGCCAAACCCCTTTGCAAGTAAGCTTCAGTAAAGTAAGGTGTCAGTTGTAAAGCATGGTTAAATTCCTCAATTGCTCCAGCGTAGTCTTTTCGCCTAGCCTTTTCCAATCCTCTATTGTAGAATTCGTCATTCATGGCATTTGTTTGGTTGATTCAGTTAGTTGAATTCCAGCACGCTTGTTTCGTAGCCTCACCTATACACTCACCTTTAATATTGTAAGTATTCAGCGTGCCTTTGCTTCCTTCTCGTGTATTAAAAAATATATCAATAAAAATCTGTAGTTCCTCTGGATTTATGCTTCCGGTTTGTAAAGATGTTGGACTTGCTAACAAAGCTAACAAGCAAACATATAATATTACAAATTCATTATTATATTCAGCAGTTTGTGGATGTGAACTGGGTACAATTTGATTCCAGGTGATATAAAGATAAAAAAAATTGCAGCTTTATTAATTACGATTATTTACAATTACAAATAAAAAAAACTGGGGAAATGATATATTCAATTCCCCATCTCTCTTAGATTGTAAAATATTTACAGTTAACTAGAATTATTCTGAAAGTAAGCTAGGAGAAGTCAGTACAAAAACATCAAAGCTTCCTTGAGCGTCAGTTTGTGGTTTTATGGGATTGGCAAAATGGAAAAACTCATGATCGTTGACCAATAATAGTTCCCCAGGATTTAGAACTTTGCTAAACACAGGTTTTTCTCTTTTGGCAGTATATAGATGTGTTTCTCCACCTTGAATATTCTCTCTATCTACTGAAAATATACCAATAAAATCAGTACCATCTTGATGGATACCTTCAGGCGCTGGACTACCTGAATTATCTGGCGAACAAATAATTCTAATTTGATGAACTCCGATTTCAGCTTCAGGATGAAGTTTACAAGAATCACTAAATGCTAAGACAAGATTTCTAAAAATATCAAGTTCTATGAGTGCATTATCTAATTCTGCAAACTCTCTTTTTAAGTCGCCCAATAATGGATTATACTCTTTACTTTGAAAGAAGTAGCCATGAGGTAATTTGATTAACTCATTTCCAGAAACTGTGAACCTAGATAATCTTCTCGAACGATAGTTGCCTTTGATATAAGGATCAATAGGCATATTACTAAAAAATGGCTTGAAACCTTCTAGATTTATCGAATTTACCTTTCTTAGAGTAAACAGAAAAGCATATTCTAATTCCGTTGCTATCCCCAATTTTTGCATAGGATTTACCTCCTTGCATGTTGAAATCCTCCCGGATTTTTCTTTATGGGAGGATTATAATACTTAGTATATGCTACTTTATATTACTATGTTGTCACTTTAAGTACAAAAGTTGACGTTTTATGATATGTCAAGTTACTCAATTTATATTACAGGGCGGACTAGTTGTTGAAAAGATTTGCTGTTGAGAGGTAGGTGGGTAAGGAATCGACGTATATTTACTAGCAGCAACAAGGTTTTATAAGGATGGCTGGCTGAAAACCCCTGAGAAGCAGGCACGTAGTGCCGAACTTCGTACTTAAGGTAGGGGATGAAAGCTGACAGAAACCCTTTAGGGTTGAGTCACTTTCTGGTATGATTGAAATTAACAGGAACGGTAATCAACCTGTATAAAAACCCAACTGCCTAACGGCAATCTGAACTTTGACAATTGAATCTATGCGGTTCTACTGCATTGTTCTAGTTTCCTCCTAGCAGTAGGTAAAAGATTCATAGGAGCTAGACGACTCAGAATTTTGAAACAATTTGTTTCAGACAAAAAAGAACTTGCAGCAATGCAACTACCGAGGGGCACTCGGAAAGTTAACGCTTGGGGAGAGTCCCACCTCTGGGCTAGGTAACGCAAGGAACCTAGTTTAAGTGGTCTCGGTGAACCAAGAATCTCCGTGTCTTTAGACCGGAGAGTGTAAAAATGATAGATTGGCTTTACCGTTACCCACCTTTGTATTCGGGTATTCTGCTAAAACGCTACAAGCGGTTTTTTGCTGACGTTCAACTTACTTCTGGCGAAATAGTGACAGCACATTGTCCCAATACAGGGCCAATGACTGGAGTATCGACTCCCCACAGTGCGGTACAGCTTTCCAAAAGTGATAATCTTAACCGCAAATTGGCTTACACTTTAGAACTAATTCAGGTACATGACAACGAGCCGACTTGGGTAGGCATAAATACTTTTTTGCCCAATCGGGTGGTAAAGCTAGCTTTGGCGAAATATCTTTTCCCAGAATTGGGCGACTATAGCCAAATCAAGGGTGAGGTGGTTTATGGGCTAGATAAAAAAAGTCGAGTAGATTTTTTCTTAACGGGGAGTGATGAGGAGCGCCCGATTTATTTAGAAGTGAAAAATACAACTTTCTCTGAGGGAAGACTAGCCTTATTTCCCGACACGGAAACTACAAGAGGACAAAAGCATTTGCGAGAACTAATGGCGCTGCTACCTCTAACTCGTGCGGTGATGCTTTACTTTATCAATCGCAGTGATTGTACCGAGTTTTCCCCTGGCGATCGCACAGATCCTGTATATGGTAAATTATTACGGGATGCGATCGCTCTTGGTTTAGAAGTCTTACCTTGCCGTTTTGATATTTCCCCCGAAGGTATTCGTTATTTGGGTTTGGCGAAACTAAAAATTTAATTACACCTAATTAAATCTAAACCCATGAAACAATAAATCCATCTAGATACTGTCTAGATGGATTTGTTGGCAGTTGGTGTTTACTAAAAAACATTCAACCAGACTGTAATAGACAAACGACTACAGGTAGTCGCCGCACCAGAAATAGCATTAGCTATTCTGACGTTTGATTATGCAGGAATCAAAACTGTGTCAATTACGTGGATGACACCGTTATCAGCAGCAACATCTGCTGTTGCAACTTTTGCATCGTTAATTTTAACGCCATTAGAAGCGTCAATTTTTACATCTGAACCTTCAACTGTTGTAGCTGACTTCAGCTTAACTACATCAGCAGCTAGTACCTTGCCTGATACAACATGATAGGTCAAGATTTTTTTGAGCTTGGGGATATCTTTCAGTAATGCATCTACTGTACCTGCTGGAAGCTTATTAAACGCTTCATCAGTGGGTGCGAAGACGGTAAATGGGCCGGGGCCTTTTAGTGTATCTACTAGACCAGCTGCTTTGATTGCTGCAACTAGTGTGTTGAAAGAACCATTATTAGCGGCGGTATCAACTATATTGGCCATGTGCTTTACCTAGTTCTGTGTAATCTGTTACAAATCTAAACTATTTAGTTGATAAAATCTATCTATCGTTAGACGTATGTAAAATAAAATTTTTTATTGATACGATAAAGAATTATCTATATTTTTATACACGTAGAGAATTAAATATACATTGTCTATTATCTAGGCGGATGATTTATGGGCACTCATTGGATGCGTAGTTTACCACCTCAATAGCAAAGGTGCGTCACCGAACAGCAGAACTTCAAATTATCTAAAATTTATGATGTGTCTATTGCATCCAAATGTGATGCAAATACCGTGGTTTTTAGTTAACATCAAAAACACTCCTTAAAAGGTGAGAATTTTACTTCTACAATTATCAATATTTTCTGACAGTACTAGCATTCAACTTTCAGATATATTTGCTTAATGTCATAAAAGCAAAATAGAGGTATTGACAAATACAGTAGCTCTAAATCGATTGTGAGAAAATAATAACTGTGTAAATTTTACTAAGTATTGGGTGCAAAATGTGGAGTCGTCTGCTAACTGAATTTAACGAAAATTCTCGAAAACTTCGTGAAATCAAAGGCGCATTTACACACCAACTTATAAGGTAATTAAAATGACTTACGATTCAGAAGATGTCCAAAAAATCCTTCAAATAGCACTCGCTCGTAAACAGGAAGGTGGATTTTCACGAGAACAGCTTATAGAAATGGCATCTGACTTAGGTATCTCTTCTGAGGTTTTGGAAGCAACTGAAAATAAGTGGTTAGCTCAAGAAGAAGAAGAACGTTTGCGACGCACATTTAATACTTTCCGACGCAGAGCTTTTAGGACACATTTGGTTAGCTTCGTAGCTGTGAATTTATTCCTTATTCTTTTGAATTTAATAACTAGTCCTAGTTATTTTTGGGCTATCTTCCCACTATTAGGATGGGGGTTAGGACTATTTTTTCATTGGTGGAGTGTTTATCAGAGTAAATCAGAGGATTACGAGATAGCCTTTCAGAATTGGCGTGCAAAAATTTAACGTTTCGCGGAAGTCCCCATCTTCTCTTGCCAAATCAAGTTTTGGTTCTCAGCAGTTCCCATTTATATCGCTAAGTGTAAGGGCACGGCAGTGCCCATACGTGTCAACTTAAGAAAAAATCTGCTTTGAGAAGACGTTTTGCCCTCATCCCCTAACCCCTTCTCCCAACTTGGGAGAAGGGGTTGGGGGTGAGGGTCAAGCCTAGAAAGCTTGCCAATGCTAGCTTTTGCTTTAAGTTGACACAAATGGGCAGTGCCGTGCCCCTACGGGTGTACCTCACGTAAACGAGAAACGCTATATACTCCGCAAAACTCGTTGTTAAGCGCCAACTCTTGGAGTCGAGAGTAATCTTTCACCTAGAAATAGGGAAATTTCCGTACTTGATACTTTGCTGACTCCACTACTGGATAAGATTCTCTCAGTGCTTGGATGAATTTATCTTTAATAGTCTGTAAATCTGCTTGGGGTATGGCTTTCCACTGCTCCAGTGTTGCCCAACAAATGATCAGGATAACTTCTGTGTGGTCATTGAGGCTAATCTAAACCTCTTTAGCGAGAAATCTAGGATATTCAGCCAGCCCTATTGTCCAAATTTGTGCGTCCTTCTGAATAAAATTTTCCCTTATATTCGAGGCAACCTTAAACTTGAGTCGTTCTATAAGCACACTCTGTGATCTCTGTGTTTGCTAATTTGCCAAAATAGAGATGTAGGCTAGAATAACCACGCTTTTAGCATAGCTTGATTGCCTACACTCAGGAGCAAGGATCGGCTGGTTTGAAATAAGTTAAGAGGAAGGGAGTATGGACAGCAACAACTGGTTGGAACAGCTTATGATGGTGGGTCTTGGCACAACATCTTTAGTAGCAGAAAAATTACGCCAAGTCAGCGATGATTTAGTTAAAGACGGTAAGCTCAATCCAGAGCAAGCCAAAGCAGTTATAGATGATATTGCCCAGCAGTTAAAGTCGGAGCAGGGAAACTTCGATGTCCAAATGCAACGGCAAATGCGAAATATGATGCAAGATTTGGGGGTAGCTCGCCAGTCGGAAGTAGACGAACTGCGGGGTAGAATTGATCGTTTAGAGCGTCAATTGCGCGATTTAGAAAATAAGCTTTGGCGTTAGGATGTCCTTTCTGATTTAAACTAATTGTGTCCTGTTGGTAATGTTTTTGCCAGGATACCTAAGTAAGGAGAACTGATTTTGAAAGCAATTTTCCTCAGCGTGGCGTTCATGCTGGTGTGTGTTGTACTTTTGGCTGTAGGGCAAGTAGGCGGTAAACAGAATACTGCCATTGCTGCCCAAATAACCCAAACGCGGCCAGCGCCCCCAACTGTAACTGAAAATAATCCTCTAACTGCGAGCAATACTATGTCTGATGCTAATGCCGTAACCACCCCCTCTGGATTAAAGTATGTCGAGTTAAAAGAGGGGACTGGGGCGACTCCTCAACCTGGACAAACGGTTGAAGTTCACTATGTCGGCACTTTACAAGATGGTACTAAGTTTGATAGTTCACGCGATCGCGGTCAACCCTTCAGCTTTAAAATTGGCGTTGGACAGGTAATCAAAGGTTGGGATGAAGGACTTAGCACCATGAAAGTAGGCGGTCGTCGTCAGTTAATCATCCCCGCAGAGTTAGGTTATGGCTCTCGTGGTGCTGGTGGCGTTATTCCACCCAACGCCACTCTGCTATTTGATGTAGAATTGCTCGGAGTTAAGTAGAAACTAGGGTATTGGTAATTGGGAATTGGGAATTGGTTTTTCCCAGTCCCAATTCAATGGCTAAATTTTTAAATTTTGAAACTTTGTAAACTGTGGATTAAACAACAGTTTCGCAGTACCAGTAGGCCCGTTGCGATGTTTAGCTATAATTACTTCTGCAATGCCGCGATCGGGAGTATCGGGAGAGTAATATTCATCGCGGTACAACATTATTACTAAATCCGCGTCCTGTTCAATCGAGCCACTTTCGCGCAAATCAGATAACATTGGACGCTTGTTAGTACGTGCTTCCACTCCTCGGCTCAATTGAGATAGAGCAATAACTGGTACAGATAATTCCCGCGCCAAACCTTTAAGTTGACGCGTAATTTTTGACAATTCTTGTACACGATTATCACCTGCTCCTTCCATCAATTGTAAATAATCTATTACAATTAATCCTAATTCAGTTCCAACTTCTGCTTGCAGTCTTCTTGCCTGACTACGCATTTGTGTAACTGTAATATTTGGCGTGTCATCAATATAAATTGGCATCTCCGAGAGGATACCAATAGCACGGCTTAAAGGTTCCCACTGTGTTTGACTCAGGCGGCCAGTCCGCAGATAACTACTTTCAATTTGCGCTTCGCTAGCTAATAGACGTTGCGTCAATTGCTCTTTGGACATTTCCAAGCTGAAGAAAGCAACTGGTAATTTATAAGAAGCGGCGATGTTATGAGCAAGGTTTAAGCAAAATGCTGTATTGTGGACACAGATATCATTAGCAACAAAATTGTGTGTTTCTGGAATTGTCAAGTCATAGACTTGCTTATTACCTACGGACTCAATAGAAACAATTTCATCCCAATATACATCGCTGGTTGCTAACTGCTGAAGTGGCAAGTTATCTAAAGCTGTGGCTAATATCCAAAGTCTTTCTCGCATGAGCGCACGTTTACCAACATGTATATTTGTATAGCTTTGAATACCTGCACGTCTAGCTAAACTACTCCAAGTTTCATTACCTTTTGCTGCTGCTATTTGTTCCCAAATTTCTACAGGTATCAAGTCACGATTAGTTTGATATCGCTTTTTAGATATTGCATCTGCAACTTTTGCTAATGCTTCTTCTTTACCAAAAATACCTATTTCTGAGATAAAAGTTTTGATAGACAAGGCATCAGTAATATCTAATTGCCATGCTGGTCTGCGGGTATTATTATATTTTACAGAACGCTTTTTAAGAGAGGCAATGATGCCAAATCTTAATAAAAGATGTTGGATTTGTCTTGCTAGTTTTTCGCTGACTGTTCCATAGCCTAACTGTGATTGACCGCTAGTAAGAAGTGTAGCCCATCCATCAGTAGCAAACAGACGATTAAGAAATAAAGATACTTGCGATCGCTCTAATTTAAAAACGATGTTTGGGATAGTTTTACCATGAGCATTTTTGCCCCACAAACCTAATTCTTCTAACCAAAGTGTCAGCGAATTCTTCCGAGATTTGCTCATACAGGCAAATCTATAAGATATAAAGTCTTCTGACTCTAATTGTAAAACTTCGGATAATAGCTCAAAAGTTTGTAAATTTGGTACACACACTCCCTGCTTCCAAGTGCAAAGTAAAGTAGGGCTGACTCCAACTAATTGACTTATGTCTTTTCCTGTCAATGACTGCGATTGAATCTTTAGTTTAAAATTTTCAGCAAAAATCTGTCTTTGAATAGCAATAAATTCCAAATCTCCACTTACACAAAGTGATGGTGTGCGTGTACCTTGAGAATTTTCCCAACCCACTGTTAAACCACCAAAATCCACAACTGCTTGCGAAAAATCGGCTTGCAGCAATGGATTACTATTTGTAAATCGTGGATTGCAGTTAGTTAATCCGCCATCGCCAATTAAATAAGCTAATAACTTTACTTCGCATTCACGGATGGTTTCTGTACCAAATACATTTATTTTTCGCGGAACAGCAATCCGATCGCCAACTGTTAAATTTTCTAATTTTTGCCAGCCTTTAATAGTTAAATATGGATGGGTGATTGTAGTTTCAATAGACCTACCTAAGCGAGTTGTTACCCGAAAAACTGGTTTAATACCATCATCTACAAATGCACAGGGTTGAGTAAAGGTAAATTTCCAGTCTTTGTTTAACGTCAATAATGAGCCATAACGTTGATTATATAATTCTTCAATTGTGATAATTTGTCCATCTGCTAAAACTATTTCTGAATCAAAGCTGAGGCATTTACCCATTGATGGGCGGCCCGCGACAATAATCAAATCAGAACGCTGAAAGCCGCTAGTCATCGCATCCAAATCGTAAAATCCGCAGGGAATACCAGGTAAGGCGATGCCTTGATTTCGATCTTCAATATCTCGGAAATTATTAATTAGAGTATCAGAAATGTGAACTAAACCCGATTGGGGACGCTCTTGAGTAACGGCAAATACTTTTTGTTCTGCCTGATCTAAAACCTGTGGTAATTCGGTTTCTGTCTCGTAACCAAGATGTACAATTTCATTGCCAGCTTTAATTAACTGTCGCCGCAGGTATTTGTCCGTCACCAACCCAGCTAAGGCGTCGATGTTGACGGCTGACACTGTGCGATCTACCAGAGTTGCTAATTTATTTCTACCACCAATGCGGGCAAGCAAATCATGGTCACTCAGCCAACTTGTGACTGAAAGTAAGTCTGTAGGTTTACCTTGGGCGTGGAGCCTCACAGCTGCTTGATAAATATCTTTGTGAGCGCTAATGTAAAAAGCTTCGGGAAGGAGGCGATCGCTAACTCGACTAATCGCTTCTGGATCTAGCAAAATACCCCCCAAAATCGCTTCTTCCGCCTCAATATTTTGTGGTGGGAGGCGATCGCTACCATCGCCTTTAAAACTCAGTTCTTCAGCCATAAACGATTTTAGTTTTGAGATGAAAGCTATTTGAGAGTGGGGAGTAGGGAGTAGGGAGTAGGGAGTGGTGAGTGGGGGTTAGGATAGGGCTATTTCATTCTCATCTAACCCGCCTCAGAATGAATTCTGAGTCTAATAGCGAAAGTCGTCTCAAGACGACTGAGACTCATGTTATAGTCCGTTTTAACGGACTTTAGCTATTAGCCCCGAACTTTAGTTCTGGGCGGTTTATGTTTAGAACGAAATAGCTCTGGGGGTTAGGAGTTATCAGTCACCCTTACTTCCCTTGCTCTCTCATCTTCCTCATCCCCTTCATCTCCTCCCGCCTAACTTAGCTAGCGACGACTTGAATATCGACTTGTGCCGCTACTTCCGAATGCAGCTTGATTTCGGCTTGATAAGTACCGAGGTGGTTAATATCAGGGATGGTAATTCCACGCCGATCGATTTCTTGACCGGTGGCTGCCTTAATTGCATCTACAACATCTTGGGTGGTGATAGTACCGAAAATTGCTTCGTTTTCACCGACTGGCTTGGCAATTGTCAAGTTGCCAACTTTTTCTAAAGATTCTTTTTGCTCAAGAGCTTGTTGTCTAAGTTCTAATTGCCGTTGACGCTCTTGCTCACGACGGCGTTCTACTTGCTTGAGAATACCAGGAGTGGCATTGGTTGCCAATTTTTGGGGAATCAGATAATTACGAGCGTAGCCAGGAGCTACTTCCACTAAGTCGCCAGATTTTCCTAGCTTGCTGATATCTTGATTTAAAACTAACTGTACGCGTTTCGCCATCGTTTTTCCTGTAAAATCTGATTAATTTGGGTTTGGGCAGCATAGCTCACAATGTCAGTGCTGTATTCCAAGCTTCTTTGCCTATACCCTAAAGCTTACAGATCGTAGCGAAAGGAAGGGTGCGATCGCAACTATTAGAGAAAATTGAATGAATGGGAGAGTGGGGAGTGCGGAGTGGGGGATGAAAGAGCAGGGGGAGAAAGAATAATTAATGCCCCATGCCCCATGCCCCATGCCCCATGCCCAATACTTAAAAGTTATTTCTCATTTCCCGTATCCGCGCAAAGGTTTGGACTGCATCGCTACTTTTAACAGTTAATTGTAATGATTGCTGATCCCAACGTAAAAAGGGATTTGTTCGCTTCTCCACTCCCAGCAGCGAGGGGATAGTGGCTTCTCCTCGGCTACGGTAAACTTTTACTTCATTGAAGCGTCTTTGTAAGTCGGCATTGTCGCCATCCACAGTTAGGGCAAATTGCAGATTTTTTAAGGTGTATTCGTGGGCGCACCAGACGCGTGTATCATCGGGTAGCGATCGCAATTTGCTTAAAGAGTCCACCATTTGACTCGGTGTTCCTTCAAACAAGCGACCGCAACCGCCAGAAAATAAGGTGTCGCCGCAAAATAAGTCTCCTGTCTCACCAGGTTTTTCCGGGGGAAAGTAGTAAACGATGTGAGCGCGGGTATGTCCGGGAACGAAGACAACTTCAGCTATGCGCTCTGCAAACCCGACGCGATCGCCTTCTTGCAAAAACACCTGCTGTCCGGGAATTCTACCACGATCCTCCGCTCCTCCATAAACTACCAGTTGGGGGAATTTTTCTATTAATTGCTTATTACCACCCACATGATCGTTATGGTGGTGGGTGTTGAAAATTGCTACTAACTCAGCTTTTAATTCTGCAAGTTTCTCTAATACTGGTAGAGACTCCGCCGGATCGACGACGGCGGCAATATTTTGTTTATGGTCGTGTAGCAAGAATATGTAGTTGTCTAAGAGTGCTTCCAGACGGATTACCTGCATTACCTCTGCCTCCCTTACAACATAGATGTTTGATATCGAGTAGCAACCCTAAGTCTCAGCAAACAACCAGGCTACTTGTATAAAATATGTTAAATATTTATACTTAAACTAGTGCAAATGTAATGCCTCATTAACAGTTATGATAGTATACAACCGTAGTTATACGGTAAAAATACCAGAACAAAGTAAAATTTATCTGGATTTATCAGTGAATTTTCTCTGGAAATAGCGGCAAATACAAAGTTAAATTTATTGGATTATTTCCTATTCTAAGTATACCAAAAAATCAATTCAATCATAGTGGATATTTCTTTTAGCCTGTTAAGATTAATATAATTTAAACTTTATGTATTTTAAAGCTTCAGTAAATATTATTAATGTTGATTTTTAGAGGTTTTGTACATGTTAGTAATCTCTGCAAAATCTGGGCAACTGGGCAACAGATTATTGTTATCTGCTAATTTTATGGCATTTGCGAGTGAAAATAATTTCACAGTTCTAAACCCAGCACTTGAAGAATATGCTGATTTTTTTAGCTCAACATCTCAAGACTTTTTATGTTGCTACCCTTCTAAACGATTTTCAATTGCAGGAAATCAATTGCTACGTAAATACTACTATAAAATCAATCGTTATTTAGCTGAAAGTGGACGCTTTAACACAATTGATATTAAGCGTGAGCAGCCCTTTAACTGGAGTAATTCAAGCATCACAAAAGAGTTGAAATCAGGGACTATAAACTTTTTTCAAGGATGGGTATTCCGGGATGGATGGTTTGTAGATGATATATCAAATCTACAAAAACATGGGGAAGAAATTCGTGCTTACTTTCAACCTTTAAAGAAGTATCAGCTAAATGTAGCAAAACTTATATCCAATATTCGTAGCCAGACTGATGTGATCATTGGAGTCCATATCCGTCATGGAGATTATCAGCAACATCAAAATGGCAGATTTTTTTATTTAGTTGAAGATTATTTAAAGGTTATGAAATCAGCACAAATGCTATTTCCTAACAAAAAAGTCACATTCTTGATTTGCTCCAATCAGAAGCAAGATGACGATTGTTTTCAACATTTATCTTATGTTTATGGCAATAATCATATAATTGAGGATATGTATTCTTTAGCTGAATGTGATTATATTATTGGCCCTCCTAGTAGTTATAGTATGTGGGCATCATTTTACGGTGAGCGACCTCTCTATATGATAAGGGATGTTAATAAAACGTTAGAAATCGAAGATTTTGTTCATTTTTATCAATGGCAAGGAGTTTTTTACTATAACGAAGACTGGAGTAAAAGTTTTTGGGAATGGACGCATTAAAACAATTCGCAATTCGCAATGACGCTCTCTTACGAGACGCTAAAAGCGTAGCTTGCTTCTCTGTAAGAGTACGCGGACTCGCTACCGCAATTACGTTTTGTAACGGGGATTTAACCCCGACACAAAAGGTGCTGCCTATAGAGGCAGGCGACTTAAACCCCCAAAGTTTGTTAAATTAGATTGACGGACTAGGATTAAAAGTAATAATTATTTAACTTATTTATGAAAACAGAAAATAGAGGATTTATTACAATTTTAACTGGGCTTTATTCTTTTCAAGATTGTATTCATTTTTTAGCAGCGGTTAGGAAGTTTCATCAAGAGCCGATAATTATTTTAATTGACCAAGTTCCGTTATTTCTCTATCCGTTATTAAAGGCTTTTAAAAATGTAATTTTAAAGCCAGCGCCTGCAAATAAAAATACTGTTTTAGCATCAAGGCAAGCAAAACTAGCTCTATATGCAGCATCTGAATTTGACAAAACAATTTACCTAGATTCAGATATTTGCTTACTTTCTGATATCAATGATGTTTTTGAGTATCTAGATGAGTATGATTTTTTGTTAACCGAAGATGTGCAACCTTCTATTCTTAAAGCTACAAATTTATTGCGTGGTAGCCAAGAAGAACTTTTGCCAAATGTTTTGCCAATTCTGCAATCAGTAGGTTTACCATTACAAGCAGATAGTGTGCAGTATAATGGCGGTTTTATGGCTTTTCGCAAAACAGAAGTAACTAAGGTATTTTTTGAAGAATTTAAACGTTATTTTGAGATTATAAAAAATAACCAAGATAAATTACTCCTAAAAGATCAAGGTGCTTTTGCTTCTGCGATCGCATCTGTACGCCCTAACATGAAAATACTACCTCCCACCTATAATTATCTCAGTAAATGGGAGGAGGATTATGATATTCAAGATAAAATTAAAGTTCTTCACTGTACCTATCCTTATCGACCTCAATATGCTAAAAATATTACCCGTTCTTTGTACACAAGGGTATTTGACAGATTTGCTAAAGTATTTTTACCGAATCAAGTTACAAATCCCTGGCGTAAGAAATGACACTTTTATTATGAATATATGCACGAGCCTTTTTCCTGTATCACATTCTGACAAAATTTAAATATTTATTAATATTTAAATTGCGAATTTACAGGAGGAAACATCAAAATTGAAAGTTTCATTAGTTGTTGGTGATTTATCTGGAGGCGGTAGTATTCGAGCGTTTTTACTAGCTCAAGTACTGCAAAGCCTCAATTATCAAGTAGAGATTGTTGGTTTTATTTATGGTAAAGAACTGTATGCTATTCCTCCGTCTGGCATTTCAGTTGTTTCTCTTCCAGGTACAAATTATCCAGAATTTCTGATATCTGCTCGTCAACTCCTGCAAAAAATAGATGGAGATATTATTTATGCAGTAAAACCAAAGTTTACAAGTTTTGGCCTATCGCTACTGAAAAAACTTAGTGGTCGTCGTCCTTTAATTTTAGATATGGATGACTGGGAACTCAGTTGGCACGGAGGTGATGAGTGGAAATATCGTCCTAGTCTTAAGCAATTTTATCGTGACATTTTCAAGAAAAATGGCGCATTAAAATTTCCAGATCACCCACTGTATCTTAAGTGGATGGAAAACTTAGTGGCAAAGGCAGATGCAGTAACGATAGATACTGACTTTCTCCAAAAACGCTTCGGTGGTGTTTATGTACCTAATGGTAAAGATACCGCAATGTTTGACCCCCAGAAGTATGACTCTGAGACTAGCAGAACGGATTACGGTCTTTCTGAGTATCGAATTCTCATGTTTCCTGGGGCACCACGACCTCACAAGGGGGTTGAAGACATTCTAATGGCGCTCGATTTGTTGGATGAGCCAGATTTAAGATTAGTGATTGTGGGTGGTAGTCCTTACGATGATTATGACGATAAATTGATTCAAAAGTGGGGGCGTTGGATTATTAAATTACCAAGGTGCCCTGTAGAATTAATGCCTAAAATTGTAGCAGCTGCTCACATTGTAGTTGTTCCCCAGCGAGATACTTTGACTGCTCGCGCTCAGTTTCCCCTGAAATTGACAGATGGAATGGCAATGGCTAAACCTGTGTTATCGACGCGCGTTGGAGATATTTCCAAAATTTTAGGTGATACTGGTTATTTAGTCGAGCCTGCTTGTCCCGAACAGCTTGCTAAACAAATACAATTGATTTTTCAGGATTTAGAGTCAGCACAGCAGCAAGGTATGAAGGCAAGAGAAAGATGTGTGGAACTCTATAGCATAGAGACTATGGCTTCTGTGCTTAAGTCGGTAATTGCTCGGTTGTAAATCTTGATTGGGGTGTGATTTATTTGATGGTTAGTAAATTTGGCAAGTAAATTGTGAATAATATTAATAAATGAAAGTTGCATAAAAATACCCCATGTCTACCAGAAAACTACTACTAAGATTCGCTAAACCCTATCCCGGTTTGATTCTGCTAACAATATTGTTAGGATTTTCTGGAGCTTTATTTAGTGGAATTAGCACAGCTTTAATTGTGCCAGTGATTTTAAAAATCGTGGGGCAAGAAGTAGATTTAAGTACTGCCCCTCCCATCCTAAAAAGGTTGATATCTCCCTTTGATAATACTCCAGAATCTTACCGGATAGTAGTAATGGCTGGGACGATTCTATTGACAATTTGTTTAAAAAACTTATCTACTTATGCCAGCGCCTTAGCATCGAGTTCTTTAACCCGAAAGCTGACATCGGATATGCGGGAAACCGGGTTAAAGCTATTACTAGAAATTGATATAGATTATTATGCCAAGACAAAAGTTGGTGATTTAATCAACCGTCTTGGTGGAGAAATTGGTCGGGCTGCAAGTGCTATAGGTAGTACAGTCAAAATAGTTATCCTGGGAATCACAATTTTAGTTTTTGTCGGTTTATTATTGTCAATCTCTTGGCAGTTAACAATTGCTGCTACGCTTTTGCTGTCGTTGGTGACGTTAATAAATCAGTATGCCATTTCCCAGTCGAGAACTTTTGGTAAGCAGTTGAGTGAAATGTCTAGAGCATATTCAATCTCTGTGCTGGAGACTTTGAACGGAATCCGACTGGTAAAGGCGACGGGAAATGAAGAAAAAGAATATCAACGGATTAAAAAATTAATTCGCGATCGCGAGTTAGCAGATTTCCAATCTCAGGTTAATTCGGAAGCAATTACACCTTTGAGTGAGGTGATGGGTATTACAGCTTTACTGCTGATTGTACTTTTGAGCAAAACCTTCTTTGCTGGCCAGGTTTCTTCTCTTTCCACCGTACTGCTGACATATTTATTAGTGCTGCTGCGAGTGCTGCCATTAATTTCTCAGTTAAATAGTATTCGCAGCAACTTTGCCAGTACCGCCGCCAGTGTAGATGTGACGCAGGAGTTTTTAAGCCTCCATGATAAGCCGTTCATGGATAAGGGTCAGCTTCCCTATACAAAATTACAACAGGGCGTGTCTTTTAATTCTCTTTGCTTTGCCTACCCTGGTCATGAAAAAATGGTACTCAAAGATGTAAGTTTATTTTTACCACATGGCACGACCTTAGCATTGGTAGGCAGTTCTGGTGCTGGTAAATCTACATTAGCAGACCTTTTGCCCAGATTCTATGACCCAATAGCTGGCAGTATTACTATTGACGGTACTGATTTGCGGGAGTTCGATGTTGTATCCCTGCGAAAGCGAATGGGGATTGTCAGTCAAGATACCTTTCTTTTTAATGACTCGGTGCTCAATAACATTGCCTATGGACGAGAAGAGGCTAGTGAGGATGAAATTCTTACAGCAGCCAAGCGGGCAAATGCTTATGAGTTTATTAGTAAATTGCCTCAAGGATTTGACACCTTGATTGGCGATCGCGGCGTGATGTTATCTGGTGGACAAAGGCAAAGATTAGCGATCGCCCGCGCCCTGCTCCAAAATCCAGATATTCTGATTTTAGATGAAGCCACCAGCGCTTTAGATACCGTTTCCGAACGCTTAGTACAATCTGCACTTGATGAATTAAGTCGCGATCGCACAACCCTTGTAATTGCTCACCGCCTTTCCACAGTCCAAAAAGCCGATCAAATTGCCGTGTTAGATCAAGGACAGGTGGTAGAAGTAGGAAATCATGAAGAACTTTTACAAAAAGGTGGTTACTACTCGCGTTTGTACTCAATGCAATTTAGCGATCGGCCTAACAAAGACTTAATTCAGACAAAAATTTTTAAGGCAATGCGCCTAAACTCAAAGAAATTTGTTGAACATCCTGAAGCTGCTACTAAATACAAGCAAAGCTTGCTCCGCATCTCTCACGAAATTCGGACACAGTTGAACTCGATGATTGGGTTCCTGCGCTTATTACTTGATGATCTCGTAGACGATTCTCAAGAACAACAGAAATTAATTGAAGACTCTTACAAATCAGCTTGGAGAATCCTCAACACCATAGATGTTTTTGAGGATGTTATTAACTTACAAATAAAGGAAGAATTTATCTCCCTTTCTGAAGAAAATCAAGATATTATAAGTAGCAATTATCAGACCTTTGATCATCTCTCTATTGAGTTTCGGGCTTCTCTCAATCTCATACTTAGCTCTCTCCGCTCTCTAGCTGATAATTTGACATACACCACAGAAGAACAAAAGGGATTAATTACTGAAAGTTATGAATATGCTATATATCTGCTCGACCATTTAGAAAAATTTGAGAATAGTATTAATGTCTAAAATTATGAAAAATTCTGCTTTAAAAAAACACTATATTTTTTTCATTGGTGAAGAGTTGCCGCAGCCAGAGGCTCACCTAGTGCAATCTACAAATGCAGCTAACGGCGCTGCCAATTTGGGATACTCAACAGTTTTGGTATATCCTGAAAAAGGAGTAAAAGCTATTAATCTAGCTAATTTAGCTCGTCCTTTTCAACCGAGAAAAACACCAACAGAACTTGTCAAATATTACAACCTCCATGACAAGTTAAAAGTTGCTCCCTTACCGATGCCTTGGCCGATTGACCATTTTCGGAGCAAATTTACTGACTCTAACACTATTGCCAGCAAGTATTATTTACCATTTCATATACTTCCAACTACTAAACTTGTCCACAGTCGCAACTGGAATTTTGTCAAAGCTGCTATTAAAAATGGCGTTCCGGCAATCTATGAACACCACCACCACGAAGACAAACCATTTGAGCCAGAAATTGTTAAAAATCCGTTATTGCAAATTGCTGTCACCGTTGTAGACACCATCCGCGAAAGTATGATTAAAAATGGGATGTTCCCAGAAAAAGTGATTACACTGCACAATGGTTTTAATCGCTTATTTATGGAGAGACAGCCAGAAAAAGCAGTAGAATGGCGTCAAAAACTATTGCAATACGAAAGCCAAAAATTGGTAGTTTATGCAGGAGCATTACAGCAATTTAAAGGTATTGATGTATTAATTGAGGTGGCTAATGAAATGCCTAATGTGCAATTTATTTGTGCAGGTGGTAAGCCAGCAGAAGTCGAATATTATCAGCAATTGATAAAAGAAAAACAAGTTCATAATATTAAATTTTTGGGCTATATATTACATAATGATTTAGCATCTTTGCTACAAGCAGCCGATGTTTTAGCTCACCCTCATTGTTCAGGAAAAGCGGCAACTTTCACATCTCCCTTAAAGCTATTTGATTACTTCGCCTCTGGGACTCCCATTGTATCGACGGAAATTCCTTCATTAGTTAAGTTTCAAGATACTCAAGCGATCGCTGCTTGGTGTGAGCCAGATAACCCTAGCAAATTTGCCGAATGTCTAAAGCGGGTTTTAGAAACTCATCCTAGAAAAATAGAAGGTTATCCAGATAGTATCAATTTTGTCAAGCAGTTCTCTTGGGAAAATAGAGCGGCAAAAATTCTTAGTTATGTTGATGAATCTCTCTTACCCCAACTTATTGTATAAGGAAAAATGGGTGAGATTAGGAAAAATAACTCATGAAAATAATAACTGAATAATAAATAAAATGACTATTACAACTGTAGGCATGATTAGCAGCTATCGAGGTTTAGAAACTAGAGCCGATTGGCTTTGGCAACAAACTCCGAATCAATTTGGAGTTTGGGGCAATATGCAAATGCAGGCACTGGCAGCAAAACCAGATTTTCTACTAATGTATCAATTTGATTTTCCTGAAGCGGCTCCACAAAAATCTTGGTTAGATAGTTTTCGTAAACAACGACAAAAATCAGTAGTAAATGTTGATTCTTTACTGCGTGATGTGGGTAAAGAGCGGATTATTTATTTACTAAGAGAACCGCCTTTAGATGAAATTTTAGAAATCACTAATCATAATTACCAACAAGCCCAAAATTATTGCGGCTACGTTTCTGGCCCAGATGATTTTGCCCCCAATCCTGACTATATGCCTGCTATTTGGTATCACTCAAATTCATTTCAAGATTTAAATGAAATACCACCTCCCCAAAAGGTTGCTCCATGTAGTTGGATTACCTCAGGGATTAGCCGCACTATCAACCATCGCCAGCGTTTAGACTTTTTGCAGTCTCTACAATCTAGTGGCATTAAATTTGATTTGTATGGGCGTAACTTACCACAATGGGCTAAGAAGTCGGGAGAACTAGGTAATAAATGGTATGGCATGGCACCATATTATTACAATTTAGCAATTGAAAATTATGCTGATAATAATTGGTATGTGAGTGAAAAACTTTGGGATAGTTTACTTGCCTGGTGTCTACCAATTTACTATGGTGGCCCTGCTGCTGATAAATTATTGCCACCAGGTAGTTTTTTGCGGTTGCCCAGTTTAGATGAAAAAGGCATTGCCTACATCCAAGAAGTGACAGCTACACCTGATGCTTGGTATGCTGCCAAAGATGCGATCGCAGAAGCTCGTCAAATCATCTTACACAAATTAAACCTGCTTAACTGGTTATCAAACTTTGTTGATCAACACTCATAAATTATGAATGGTATTTGTACCCTTGGCAATGATTATGTTTTCGATCAACTGGTGGCTTTGCTCAACAGTATTGATGTGATATTGGGGCCAGAAACTCCTGTTTGTATCTATCCTTTTGATGATCAGACACAGCGAATTGCTGATGAAATAGCTAAACGCCCTAATGTATTTCTTTACGATAATCAAGAATCAATCAACCTCTGGGATCAATTTATGCTCTCAGCAGCACCAGAACGATTGAATCGCAGTAAATTCCGTTTATATGGCGCTCACCGTCGTTTTTGTGCTTTTGATGGGCCATTTGATAAGTTTATCTATTTAGATGCAGACACCTTGGTAATGAACTCTCTCGCGGCGGTGTTTGAAAAGTTAGATACTTATGATTTTGTTGTCTACGATTTTCAATTTAAAGATGTTAGTAAAATATACAATGTTAATTCTTCCAAATTACTAAAAGTTTTCGAGCAAAAACGCATTAATTCTGAAATATTTTGCTCAGGCTTCTATGGCTCAAAGCGGGGCATATTTAACTTAGAACAAAGAGATTTGCTGATATCCCATTTACAAAATGGTGAAGCGGAAATTTTGTACGAAGGGGCTGGTGAACAACCACTGATAAACTACATGGTAATGAGGTCTAATCTTTCTATTTATAACTTTGCTCAACAATTACCAGATAATCAAAAAACTGGATGTTCTGCCACCTCTAAGCACTTTGAGGAACGAGGAAATATCCTTTATGACAAAGGCAACAAACTAACTTACCTTCATTACATTGGTATTCCTCCTAATATCAATCAAGCAGTCTGTGCTGGAGAAAATATTGAGTTCCCCTATCGAGATTTATTTCTCTATTATCGTTATTTACACGAACCAGAAAGGCGTCCAGTTTTTACAAATCCTCCTAAAAATTATAATGACGCTCCAACACCAAATTTACTTACAAGAGCTTTACGAAAACTTAAGTTAATTAACCAAGGATAATTTATGAGTAGGGGAATTTATATTGTTGCCAATGACCGGGTTATCGATAATGCGATCGCTTTACTCAATAGCATTCGTTACTATGACCCAGAAGTTACCGTTTATCTCATACCTTTTAATGAAAATTATCATAAGGTAGCAGAGCAGCTTGCTACCTTACATAAAGTGCAAATTTTTCCAGATTTAGAACTTATTGATAAATTTACCAAACACATCGGAGAAATTTTTGATAGAGATTTTCTTGCCTTACCCAACAAAATGCGTAAACTGGTGGCGTGGTTTGGCCCTTTAGATGAGTTTATTTATATTGATACTGATATTGTCGTTTTTGAAAAAATCGCTGACAATTTAGACAACCTTTCAGAAGTCGATTTCTTCTGTTGTGATTACCATCATGCCAATGACAAGCTGCGAAATATCTTTTCCCCATTTGTGAAAGAGCAACAAATTTTTTCAGATGCCCAACTTCAAGACGTTTTCAATAGCGGTTTTTGGGCTTCGAGAAAAGGAACTATTACCGAACAACAGATGGATGAAGCTTTGCGCGAATGTGCTACACATCGGGAATATTTCGATTTTTCTGAAGGAGTTACAGACCAACCAATTTTAAATTATCTTGTTCTTAAACTGATTGCCAAACGTGGAAATCTCGTCAAAATTCCTGGAGGAGGGCCTGGTAGTTGGGCAGGTTCGCAAAATTTCCAACAGCAAGACTACGCCCTCTATGACCGAGGAAAACGACTAAAATATCTCCACTGGGCTGGTACACGGATGAAAATTGGTAGTCCCTATTGGCAATTGTGGGAACACTATCGCTATCTCCATGAAGGTAAATTCGCCTTCATCCCCAAACTTACTCGCCGTTTATTTCCCTTTGTTGCTGCCCGTAGTTAATATTAGGAGTATCCCTATGATTGATGGCATTTATATCTTAGCCAATGATGTCGTCTATGACCAATTAGTTGCGTTACTCAATAGTATAGAAGCTAATGCTGGTAGGAAAATTCCTATTTGTATACTTCCATATAATGAGCGATTAGACAAGGTAAAGGCAGAGATTGCATCTAGAGATAATGTTACCTTGTTTGAAGACTCTAATTCCATAGCTTACTGGGATAACTTTGCCACTCAGATATGGAAAAATTACCCCAGAGCACAAAAAACTTGGCGAGAATGGGGCTTTCCAGAACTCTATGAATTACCTATGCACCGCAAATTTTGCGCTGTAGATGGCCCATTTGATAGATTTATTTATTTTGATGCAGATACTTTGTTAATGGGGCCAGTAGATTACGTATATGAAAAATTAGATAACTACGATTGGGTAGTCAATGATTTTCAATATAAGTCTGAATTAAAATTTATTTTCGATGGCTCTGTAGAGCATATACAGCAAATTTTTAACTCAGAAAACTTGCAGAATCGAGTATTTTGTGCTGGTTGGTTTGCAACTAAGAAAAATATTTTTTCTACAGCTATAAGATCCGACTTACTCGACAAATTAATATCAGGTGAAGCTGATGTTATGGCTTTTTTAGCACCTGACCAATCTTTATTTAACTACATGGTCTTGAGAAGTGGAATTTCATATTATAACTTTGCTTTTCATGACTGCAAACAGTCAACTGGTAATCACTGGAGTTCTCAATTTGATGTAGTAGATAACATCCTTTACGACCAAGGACGGCGGCTGACATATCTGCACTATATGAGTATAAGTTCATCAAACTTTACTCAACTTTGCACTGGTGAAGATGTTAATATTCCATATCGAGATGTCTTTTTGCATTATAGGTATTTAAAGTCTCCAGAACAAAGGCTCAAAAGCTTTAAGCGTCAGAGTCCACTAATACGGCTGCAAAAGACTACTACAAGTTTTTTCAATCAAAAAGTCAACAATATTAAGCTGAACTATCGTAATTTCAAGGATAGAATTACTAAATAATTAAGCACAATCCGGCTTAAAAGTTGTTTAATTTGTAGGTTATCTATTGCCCAATTATCGATAATAAAAATCAAAATCTTTCAAAGTTAAAATTCTTAAACGCAGTAAATTATATAAATACTTAATAATTTTATTGCTTTTAAGTATAATTCTCTGCCCAATGAAGCGTTCGGGGTATTCTAACTTTGTTTGTTGCTCAAAATATATTGCCATGTCCTCCATTTTCGACTCTCCCTTTTTGATTCTGACGAATTCGATTCTATTCTTAAAGAAAGAGATACCCTCCATTGCACTCCATCTAACTGGTAAACCTGCTTTAGCAGCTGCTAAACCTATTGCATTTCCTTCGGAGTCATACAGTCCATTTAACTCACAATAAGATGCCAGAATTTCCCACTGTTTAAGAAATTCTATTTCTTTTCCAGAGTCTTTCGTAACTGCAAATAAATATTCATAAACAAAGTTAATATCTTCATTTTCTAGTTCTAGATTTAACTTGGAAGCAGCCTTTTTAGCCACTTTAAACTCTTTCAAAAGTTTTGCATCAGGATTGCCAGCTAGAACCTTAGCATACTTTTTCGGCATATTTTCACAACCCCTTGCCGTTATTCCTGGCATTGAAATGCATTTCGGATTTTGTGGAACTGGCGCTAATATTCGCATATCTGCATCAATGAATATGCATGAATTAAATAGAGATAAACCCTTGGCTATTGCAAATCTTTTGTCATGGTAAAACTTAACGCTTTGTTGTCTATGCTTAAATGCTAAAACGTTCGGTTGTTGGCTAAAGTCACTAGGACAATCAGTTAAAATAACAAAAGAAGTGTTAGGCGAATATTTCTCTATATCTTTTGCTAATAACAATGCAAGATCACGATAGTTCTTACCACATGCTAAAGTACAAAAACAAAATCCTTTTTTGTCTTGATTCATAGCTTTTTACGCTCCTTCTAATTAAATAAAAATCTGCAACGCCAAAATTATAAACAAAGTCGAGTATACTTTGAGTCATAATTGATATCTCTTTAGCAGAGATACTGCGGATGCAGATTTCAGTATTTGTACGTAACCTTAACGCAATTAAACCTTGGATTTATAAAATTTTACTATGAAATAAGTATTCACCACAAGTTAATGATCTCATTTGTAGTGGAACATCATTGCTGGCGGTGAGCATTTACAGTAATTTGGATGTTGGTGAAGCGTTCTACTATCTAAGAAAAAGAATCTAAATCTAAAGATTGCATACCTTCGCGTTCTATAAAGGTCATCATACTTCCCAGCTGCAACCAAACTAATAAACAAGTGAACAGACTAATTGGTAGACCGACTCCTAAAGCCAAGGAGGAGGGAAAGCCAAATATTTCTAAACCTGAAGACAGAAATAGACAAGTACCACCTGTTATGCCGATAAATGGCACAAGTAATTGTTTCAGTGAGGAACGCGGTTTAGTATTTTCTGTACGTTCGGTTGGCCATTTCTGCACAATTACTTTCAAAGTGCCAGATAATGCCAAACCAGATGTTAATGCTGTCAGAAAGCCCACAAGTAACAAAAAATAAGGCGGTTGCAGAGGAAAATAGTACATGAAAACTCCTGATTTATATTAAAGATTTTTTACTTTTTGTTTGTTGGCTGGTTCCCAGCAAAAGGAGCAAGGAATGTAGTTTTTGGTAGGATAGCAGCTGCGCCTTCCCTGGATAAGTCTGTTAAAATGCCGATCGCTACATTTAATAAACGATCCGGTTTTAAGTCATCTTTAACCAGGTTCCACAGGCGTTGGACATCTTCGGTGTGGAGGCGGTCATCTTCGGTGAGAGCCAGCACCAGCTGTCGCCGCAGAAACTTACCTTCTTCCGACATTAAAAATTGGAACCCCATCTGGGCTGTGGGCAATACATCAAAGTTGTTATCGCTACGAGCGATCGCAATCAAATTTTCTAATCGCTGCCACTGAAATTTACCATCTTTGAATAATACATTCAATAATCGTCGCCGTAATTCCGGTGATTCCCCTGTCAGCAAGCGCCGTGCTATATAGGGATAACCCACCTCAACAATTTTGAAATCTGGGTTGAGGCTAAGGGCAATACCTTCTTGAGTCACCAAGGAACGAATAATCAAAGCAAACTTCGCCGGGACTCGGAAAGGATATTCGTACATCAGTTCCGAGAATTCATCGGTAATAGTTTTGAAGTTAAAATCCTTGACATTTTTGCCAATGGCGTTTCCCAACACCGCTTCTAATGCTGGCACAATCGGGCAAATATTCGTGTCTGGAGTCAAAAATCCTAATTTTACAAAGTCTTCGGCTAAGTCGGTATAGTCTTTATTCACCAAATGCACTAGTGCATCCACCAGTGTTTCTTTAGTGGTTTCCTCCAACTGATCCATCATGCCGAAGTCAATATAAGCCATCCGACCATCGGGCACAGCAAACAAATTGCCGGGATGAGGGTCAGCATGAAAGAAGCCGTTTTCTAAAAGCTGTTGCAATCCTGATGTAACGCCAATTTGGATAATCGCTTCTGGATCTAAACCTGCTTCCCGGATGCGTTTAGTATCTGTCAACTTGAAGCCGTCAATCCATTCCAGGGTTAAAACATGGGTATTAGTGTAACGCCAGTAAATTCCTGGAACTTTAACTTGGGGGTCGTTGCGGAAGTTGCTAGCAAATTTTTCGGCGTTGCGACCTTCATTTATATAGTCGATTTCTTCAAATAACTTCGTGCCAAACTCGTCCACGATTAAAGTTAGGTCGTGACCGAGATTGAGGGGCAACCAGGGAGCTACCCAACTCGCTACCCACCGCAATAGATAGAGATCGCGGGTGAGAGTCGGGCGTAAGTTGGGGCGTTGCACCTTTACTGCAACTTCTTCGCCACTGATTAGACGACCACGATATACTTGACCCAAGCTAGCTGCTGCTACTGGGTTAGGCGACAGTTCGCTAAAGCTTTCATGAATTGGACGGTCTAGTTCAGTTTCGATAATTTTGTAAGCGATCGCATTATCGAAAGGTGGTAACTGATCTTGTAACTTGATCAGTTCTTGTAGAAAGTCCTTACGTATTAGGTCAGGTCTGGTGGAGAGAGATTGACCAACTTTAATAAAAGTCGGGCCGAGGCGGGTGAGCAGTTCTCGCAACTGGATAGCTCGTTTAACCTTGTTCTGCTCAACTTTATCTTGCCATTCGTCCCACTTGAGACTGAGGAGAAATCCCGCAAAAGAGGAGATAATTCTCAGGAGTCGCCCCCAGGCTAGCCAGGGACGGTAACTATAGTAGCGAGCGATCGCCTCTGGATTATAGAGTTTTAGCAGAGCAGGTTGATACTGACCCACGCCTTTATTTGCCTCTTCAACTGAAAAATTTACAATTATTGTTTTTCTCCTTACCTACAAGTTCGTTGCAAGTTCAGGATAGCGGTAGTCTTTTATCTAAAACTACTAGAACTCTAACCTTTTGGGATACTGTTCGCGTTGATTTTAGCTTATGTTACTGCCTAAGATTTGTTTATCTTTTTCTTAATTATACTTTATAAAACTACAACTACTTATCCAACTTTCAGATGATTTTATTTTTTCTTAACTATTATTTATAAAAATATATTTACCTATGTCTGATTATGCAAATTTAAAAAAACTGCGATCGTAAGTAACTTTATTTACTAACAGTTATATGTAGTAGTAGTACTATTACTGTCTTAGATTTAATCACCACAGGTGACTGTGGTAACTGTAACTGCGATAAATTTGATGATAATTGGTAGTGGTTTTGCCACAATTACCAATTACCAATTAGCTACTTTTAATGATCATGTAGTGCTATTTAGATTTTGCCTCCAGGTTTTCTAAACGGCTTCTCAATTCCTGATTTTGTTGTTTGAGTTGGTCGAAATCTTCACGCAATTGACGCAGGGTTTTTTCTGAACCGATGTTCTTTTGCACCTTAGAAATTTCTTCTTCAGCATAGCGACGTACACGCCCATCGGCTGTTTGTTCAACTAGCGATCGCAAAATCCCCACTGCTTTGGGTGTTTCCATTTGCCCTAATGCTGAGGCTACCGCCACTTGCGTTAAAAAGAAGGTATCTTTGGCTAGTTCTGTTAATTTTTCTAAAATTCGTTCCAAATTAACCGGACTTTGACCTACAGAAATCTTTCCTAAAGCGCGAATTGTGGCTAAACGAAGAGGTTGTGGTACACCAAGTTTGGTGTATTCGATTAGCAGATTTAAAGCTGCTTCCGAAGTTTTGAATTCAGCTAAACCAGCAACTGCACCACTCCGCACTACTTCATTCCAACCCGCCTTCTCTTCTAAAACCGATTTCAGCAGCTTTAATACCTTGTCTTCCTTCGGTTTTTCTTCCAAGTTTGCAGATGCGATCGCCCCGATCACACGAGAAGCTGCTGCTTCTACGTAATAGCTAGGATCGCCCTTTTGCACTAACCCTCTTACAACTTTATAGCTTTCAGCAGTTTTGATTTGAGCGAGTGCTTCCACTACAGATCGTCGCACGTAAGCATTTTTATCTTTTAACCCAAAAACTAAACCATCAAAGGCTTGATCTAAATTAATTTGGGCTAGTTGTTTCGCCGCTTCCACACGCACACCCCACAATGGGTCATTTTTTAGCGCCGCAGATAGTGCTTTTGTTGCTTCTAATCCACCTTTTTTCGCTAAAGCTACTGCTGCATAAATACGTGAAATCGGGTCGGTATCAAATTCTAACTGTGCTTTTAACTCCGCTATTGGATACTCTAAAGCTACTGTTTTTAGATAATTATTTTCAACATCAAAGCTGATAAATTGGGGCTTATTTTCTAGGGGAAAATAGAAGCTTTGCTCACGTTCATTGACCCGAACTACAAAAGTTTTAAGTTGTGAGTTATTAATTATGAGTTTGGAATTATTTTTAACTCCTAACTCTTCATTCCTCCCTTCTTCCTGTTGCGTATAGCCAAAACCAATAGGTATTTTTAAATCAAACAAATCCTTACTGCCATCTTTACCTTCAGCAGCTTGGGTTTGAGTTACCGTGATTTTTGCCAAATTAGCATCCCCATCCCAAGAGTAAGCTACTTTAAAATCGGGATGACCACCACGAAAAACATATTGGTCAAAGAGGAATAAAAGATTATGTCCGGTAGCCTTTTCAATCGCCCTGAGTAAGTCTACTGTTTCTACAGTTTTGTGAGCATTATCTTGAACAAATGTTTGGATAGCCTGCCAAAACAACTCATCTCCTAATTGGCCCCGAATCATGTGATAAACACAAGACCCTTTTTCGTAAATGTGGCGATCGTAAAGCTCAATAGCTTCCCGGTAAACATGTGTTACCATCGGACGACGATAACGGCTGCTATCTTCACTTAAGTAACGACGAGCTTCTAATAAACGATAGTAAGCTGCTTCTTGTAGACTATATTCCTGTTCTGTCCACATCACCTCAGAATAAGAAGCCATCCCTTCCTTAATCCAAGCATGAGACCAATGCTTAATCACCACCAAATCACCAAACCACTGGTGCGCGAGTTCGTGGACGACTAAACTTTCAGTATTGCGGTTATCTAAAGCGGCGCGTTCATCCAGCAAGCATCTATCTGTTAGCAGTGTTGTGGAGGTGTTTTCCATCCCGCCAAAGATGAAGTCATCGACGCAAACCTGGGCGTATTTCGGGAAAGGATATGGATAGCCATACTTTTCGCTCAAAAATTCGATCATGCGGGGAGTTTTGCCCATGCTGCGTTTAGCATCTTCCTCCCGTCCCTTTTCTACGTAGTAGGTAACTGGTTTACCGTTCCACTCATCCTGAATTTCGGCAAAGTCAGCTATTGCCAAAGTCATTAAGTAGGTAGGATGAACTTGTTGCTGTGACCAATGGTAAATTTTGTAATCACCATCTTCTGTGGTGTTAATCAATTCGCCGTTGGAAATCGCCACTAGAGGGTTGGGGACACGAACGCGAATTTCTGAAGTAGACAATTGTCCTGGGTAGTCAAAGCAGGGGAACCAAAAGCGAGAGTCTTCGTCTTCTCCCTGAGTCCAAACTTGAGTTGGCTTGTTTGGGTAGTGCTTGTCTGGTTGAATAAAGTAAAGACCGCGTTGTGGTTTTGCTACCGAATAGGCGATCGCAATCAGCAAGCGTTTACCAATTTGAGTCGCCTCAGCAAGTTGGATAGAAAGCTGTTCCCCGTCGTAATCAAAATTTTGTGGTATCTCGTCCACCTGCACAGACTCGATATTCAGGTTGACAGCATCCAAAGTCAAACGGTCAATGCCATTACGGATTGGCAAGAGACGAATGCTACAACTGCCTTGATAGCTTTGCTTGGGGATATCCAAGCTGAGATCGAGAAAAATATGCTCTACCTGTCCGGGGCGATCGGGGTTGTAGTGTGGTCTTGCTCCCGGTAACTCAAAAGGTTTGTGTACGTTATTATCTGTATCAAAATAAGACTTCGACATTGATCCTTACTGACCTTGTAATCCTGAAAAGTCTGGCTTGGCTGGACGTAGTTAAGCAAAATAGCGGTGTCTAAATATATTTCCCAAATCAATAGGGCATTATGGAGGTGAGAATTCCCTTTTGGGATTGGGGGATTAAAGTTAATCTCACCCGAACTTCCGAAGATCGGCTGCCGATCCTTGGACTTTTTTCCATATCCCTCCCGCATTTACTTTTACTGATGTTTTGCACATTTTTGTCATCGAGTCAAGAGTCTCTTGCACCTCGATAAATTTTTATTAAGTACAAACACTCCTAATTATTCTTATAGAGGACTCCGATCTGATTTTTGAAAACATACTGAGACTGAAAAGCCCGTTAATCAGAGTTTTATCTGAAATTTTGTTCACAAATCACACAGGAGTCCTATAACTTAGGATAGCTTGCCTCTGTTGAGCAGGCTATTTTGTTTGAAATGAACAGCATATCATTTGCCGATTCGCTCCTCATCTCGTGGAAGTATTTTTTAGAGTAATTATTTTAGACTGCTAGCTTATAGGACTACTAATTTTATCAGTAAATACCGATCAATGAGCGGAAATTATTAATAAATCCGAAAACTCTACAGTGACACTTGTATAAATCTCGGTGACAATCTGAGCAAAAGAGGATAACAAAATGCCTGAAAGTAAATCCAAGTTTTTCATTCCTGCTGTTGGTGCTGCTGTACTTGTCGCAGGAAGTATAGCAGCTTATACGTATTTTAAAGCCCCATCAGGAGGTAGCTCAGAAGCTCTAGGCAGCGCTAAACTAGTACCTTCAACAGCATTGATGGCAACTTATATTACTACTGACTCTCAAGCCTGGGCAAAGCTACGGCAGTTTGGCACTCCAGAAGCACAAAAATTAGTAGCAAAAGGTCTGGAAAATTTCAATAAGCAAATGTTCAGTGACAGTAACGTTTCTTATGAAAAAGACATAAAGCCTTGGGCTGGTGGTGTAATGATTGCTGTATTACCACCTAATCCTGTTAAACCGGCACAGTTGAAAGCACCTAATACGCCAATCAATGTACAGCAGGAATCAAATATCTTGATAATAGTGGCAATCAAGGATAAACTCAGCGCCTTGAATTTTGCTAACAAATTAAAGTCACAAAAAGGAGTTAAATTTCAGGAATCTGACTATAAAGGTCAAAAAATTATAGAAACTACAGAGAATGGCAAGCCGACATATAGCGTAGTTTTAAATAATAGTCACTTAGTATTAGCACCGGAAAAGCAAGCTGTAGAAAAAACAATTGACACCTTTAAAGGAGAGTCTTCTTTTGCCAGTAAAGAAGGTGCAAGCAGCATCCTCAACAAAGGAGTGGATGTCAAAAACAGCCTCGCCCAAATTTATGTACCAGACTATGCAGGCATGGTACAGCAATTAGCAGCCGGAAGCCCGCAGGCAAAGCAGTTACCTCCCCAAGCTCTGGCGCAACTCAAGCAGATAAAATCAGTGATAGCGGGCGTTGGTGTTGATGATGCGGGAGTGCGGGTAAAAGCGATCGCTAATTTAGATCCGCAACTAAATAAATTTCAGTATCAATCAAGTCCTGGAAGTATAGTCGGGCAATTTCCCACCGGTACTTTTGCTCTAATTAGCGGAAATGGTATCAGCCGTGGCTGGGAAACGATAGTAGAAGAGTCAAAAAATTATCCAGAAATGAAACAAGGTCTTGAACAGGTGCGATCGCAACTTAAATTTGTCAATATTGACCTGGATAAAGACATTTTTGGCTGGATGAATGGGGAATTTGCCTTTGGTGCGATTCCATCTAATCAAGGGGTGTTAGCAAATGTTGGTTTTGGAGGTGCTTTAGTATTTGATACTAGCGATCGCAAAACTGCCGAAGCCACCTTGACAAAATTGGATACCCTTGTCAAAACACAACAAATCAACGTCGCCAATACAAATATCGGTGGGAAAGACGTAACGGAATGGCAAATCCCCCGACAGGGAGCTTTATTAGCGCATGGTTGGCTCGATCAAGATACTGTATTTATAGCTCTTGGTGGCCCAGTTGCTGAAGCAATCGGCGATCGCAAGAATCCATCTCTCGACAATAGCGATACCTTCAAAGCCGTTACGGGTTCTTTGCCAAAGCCCAACGGCGGCTATTTCTACCTGGATATGGACAAAACTCAAACTGTGCCCTTGATCAAGAGTTTAATCTCATCTGACGCCAACGCTATCACCATGCTGAGTTCCATTCGTGGTCTTGGTTTTACCGCCACTAGCCCTGATAAATCTACCAGTGAATTGGAGATGTTGTTAGCTCTCAAGTCAAATACTGCAAAATAGGGCATTGGGCATTGGGCATGGGGCATGGGGCATTGGTTATTAATTCTTCTCCACCCTACTTCCCGTGCTTCCCAATTCCCCAAAATGTTTTTCAATTTGCTTCTAGACTGGTGTCCAACAAGTATGTCATAAGTAGAAAAGGCTCTTAAATGCAAACTGATTTATGACCGTTGCTGTAAATACTACTCCTGGCTTCGCTTCCCGTTTGGTAAATGGCGTACTGGCAATTAAACCTTTAGCCAACCTAGCCAAACATCAAGCTAGACAAATGATGATTAAACGCGCTGAAAGAATTGGCGTGCCTTGGATGCAAGAAGTCGAAACACTACAGGCGCGTGATTGGAAGGCTGATCTAGCTCAAGTAGAAAATCCTCAGCTTTCCTACCCAGAATACTATTTGCGGTCATTCCATGCCTATGAAGGTGGAAACCTAAGTTGGAAAGCCGCTTGTGAGCTAGAAGTTGCTGCTCGTACTGTCCATGCCGGAATTTGGCAAGACGCTGGAGCAGAAGGAGATGCTAAACTACGCCAAAGTTACCACGATATCCTCAAACCGCAAATCCCCAATCAACCCCAAGACATTCTCGATTTGGCGTGTGGTGTGGGTTTGAGTACATTTACCATGCAAGAAATTTATCCCCATGCCAAAATTACAGGCTTGGACTTATCTCCATACTTTTTAGCCGTTGCCAATTACCGCGCCCAACAACGTCAAGCTCAAATTAACTGGCTTCATGCCCAAGCAGAATCTACTGGGCTACCTGATGCCTCTTTTGATTTAGTTTCTATTTTTCTCATGTGCCACGAATTACCCCAATCGGCAACCCGACAGATTTTAGCTGAAATGCGGCGCTTGCTGCGTCCGGGTGGCTACTTGGCAATCATGGATATGAATCCAAAATCTGAAGTTTACCAGAAAATGCCAGCCTACATTTTGACTTTGCTAAAAAGTACTGAACCGTATTTAGATGAATATTTTGGTTTGGACATTGAGCAAGCTATTGTTGAGGCAGGTTTCCAAACTCCCACTATCACTAACAATACCCACCGTCACCGCACAGCGATCGCTCAAGTGAGTGGTTGATTTTTCTCTACTGCTCTGGGCAGCAATACCACCGTTGCTGCTGCTAGGGTACTACTATTGTCGGGTGCCATTTGCCCCACCTTTGTTAAATTTGCTGATGTTCTTTATCATCGGCGCAATATCTGGTATCTTAGCTCTTAGCCTCGAATGGATTTTTGAATTTGTAGCCAACAGGGTTGTAGACTCGAATCAGATCAAGCTATGTCTGCCGATAAGTCGCTGCGCGTCTACACTTCCCGGAATAGCCTTGCGGCAGCTTGTGGAAGTAGGCCCAATTGAGGAAGGCTGCAAGTTTGTAGCGGTTGTTGTCCCAACCTACTATTTGCAACGCAAGTATCGATTATTTGCATCTACCGTTTTCCTCTTCACCATAGCCGTTGCCCTTGGATTCACTGCCGAAGAGAATTGGATTTACCTTTTCCACGATACAGCGTCAATTCTAGACCGTACTATCGGTATGCCAGTCCACGCGATGTTCTCTGCACCTTGGGGATATGCTTTAGGAATCTATATTTCCTCCAACACTCGGTTAAATCGAGACAAAAAGTTCATTTTTGGGGCTTGGCTAAATTCTGTAATCTGCCATGCCCTAGTTAATGTCTTATCTAGTGCTTGGCGTTACTCACTACCTTTAGGTTTCCTGAGCTATGGTTTATTCCCGTTTCTCTTGTGGATGTTTTGGCGACTGGAACAATTACTGCGAAAAGTGCAAGGCAAACCCGCCATTACCCTAATCTCAGGCCATACACCCCAACACCGTTACTGGCAGAGAAGTTTAGTACTGTTTGCCCTCGTGCTGGGTGGAAATGCTATTTTTGGGCTGTTTCTCTTAGCCAGGATTCTTAGTCCCTTGAGTCCGTCTAAGCTTTTTGATCCTGATATTTTGTGGTTTATAATTAGTCGCTTTTTACTAAATCTCTTTTTCGGAGTTTTAGCTTGGGGCATTTATCGCTATTTGCGACATTCCGCTCGTCGTCGGTATTTTTAAAATATGATTTAGAAAAATGCTAGGGGGTTTCTATGCAAACAACTCCAGTGCGTTGGACAACTGCTGACTTGGAATTCTTTGCTGGCGATCGCAGAAATCGCTATGAGATTATTGATGGAGAACTATTTGTGACTAAATCACCTCACTGGGATCATCAAACAAGCTGTGGCAATATTGTTACAGTTCTTAAAATTTGGTCAGATGAAACTGGTTTAGGTAAGGCTGCGATCGCACCTGGAATTATTTTCTCAGATTCTGACAATGTGATCCCTGATGTGGTATGGGCAAGTCATGAACGTTTAAAAAACTTACTAGATGAAGCTGGACACCTCACAGGCGCACCAGAGTTAGTAGTAGAAGTTCTGTCACCTGGCGAAAAAAACGAGAAACGCGACAAGGAAACAAAGCTAAAGCTGTACTCGGTGCAAGGGGTTCAAGAATATTGGATTTGTGATTCTATACAAAAGAAAGTTGAGGTTTATCGCCGTGAACAGGCTGCATTAAAGTTAGCAGCTACTTTATTTAGTCAAGATGAGTTAACAAGTCCTTTGCTACCTGGTTTCAACTGCTTAGTTAGTAAACTTTTCTAGCTGGGCATTGGGCATGGGGATGATATAATTCCCTATGCCTAAATTTTAAATTACCTAAACGCTTGCCAATACTGGCTGATTCCCGGCTGCGCTGACTGAATTTGATTCAGATTCAGTACAGTAGATTTCGCAGGAGTTATTGGGACTTTCAATCAGTTTCACTTTGTAAAGTTTAGCTCCCAATTCTTGAATAGGCGATCGCAGTAAATTACTAATGTAAAGTGCGATATTCTCAGCAGTGGGAACAACTTCAGCAAAGTAAGATATATCTTTGTTTAAAAAGGTGTGATCGAATGGCTCAACCACATAATCTTCTATTACTTGGTTCAAAGCACCTAAATCAACAATCATCCCAGTGCGTGGGTCAATTTCCCCTTTCACAGTGACTTCTAAATGATAGTTGTGTCCGTGACCGTGGGGACGAGCGCACTTACCATAAATCTCAGTGTTTTCTTCGTTACTGAGTTTAGGGTGAGCTAGCCGATGGGCGGCGCTAAAGTGAGTACTGATGGTGAGGTAGGCTTCCATTGCGTTTCCCATATAATCTGCCCAAAGTTCAGGATGTTCAAATAACTGTACACGGACTAAAGGCAAGTGTGGTGCTAGTCGTTGCCAAATAATCCGTGCAATATTCTCAGTGGTGGGCAGAGTTTGTTGAAATTCTGCCCACGCATCGTTGAGATAAGAGAAGTCCAATTGACTGGTAACTTCCCCTTTAATTACGTGTTTCACATCAGACAAGTTCAGCACCATGCCATATTCGTCCAATTCCCCGGCTAGGGAGATAAATAAGACATAGTTATGTCCGTGTCCAGGAAATCTAGAGCAAGCACCAAATTTCTCAATATTCTCAGCTTCACTTAGTTCTGGCAACCAATAACGATGACTTGCCGAAAACTGGGCGCGGCGATTAACAATGCATTGCATGAGTACACTATGAACAGAATTTAAAATTTCTTAATCTTTCTCTGCTTCCAGCATAAACTAATTCCTAAGTTATGTGTCATTAGTCATTAGTCATTTGTCATTAGTCATCTAGCGAAATTGAACCATGTCCCATGCCCCATGCCCAATGCCCAATGCCCAATTCCCAATGACTATGTGACAGATGCTTGTGCCTCACAGTGTAATCTTGTAGCTATGCGGAATAGTTCGTGACCTGTGTGTAAATAACGCTCATCGTAGTTCAAAGGAAAATAACCTAATTCATCAAGTCCATCTCCTACTTGATCGAGGCTGTAGTAAAGGTGAGCGGCTGTTCTTGCTAAACTAGGGGGATTTGGCAGAGAGCGAAAAGTAATTTGTGCTTGCTTGAGATCATCTCGACAGGTTTTTAAGTATTCCTGAAATTCGTCTAACAACTCATCATCAAAGGGATCAGCCGCTAATTGCTCCATTTGTTCTTCTAGCGAATAGAGAATGGTACAAAGCAAGCGATTAACTGGTTGGTAAACTTGGCGTAGCCATCCCTCAACTTGCTCGTCAACATCGCGTCCGGTTTTTCGTCTTGTTTGGTAATGCTTTTGCGCTGATGCTGTACGCTGTTGGCGATCGCTATTTAATTTTTGAGAGTCATCTTGCAGTTGTTGATCATAATTGCGGCGATTTTGGTTGTCGCCTAAGACTTCATAAGCTGCATTAATGCGAATTATCTGCTCGTGATCGGCTGTTTCCTCATTACTATCAGGATGAAACAACTTAACCAAGCGGCGATAAGCTTGCTTAATCTCCGATTGGCTTGCACTTGGACTAACTTTGAGAGTTTCGTAATGGTTAGAAACGTGCTTAGAATTGACCATTAATTCAATTTATCGTTAGCTGATGCTAGCGGCTAACCTTGTTTCCAGGTCTTGGAACAACGGTGTATTCAAATACCTCTCACCAAAACTGGGCTGAATCATCACAATTAAACGCCCCTTATTTTCTTGACGTTGGGCAACGCGAATTGCTGCACATAAAGCTGCTCCACTGGAAATACCAGATAGTAGCCCTTCTTCTTTTGCCAAACGCCGACTATAAGCGATCGCTTCTTCATCGGTGACGGTAATCACTTCATCAATCAATTTTATCTTGAGAACTTGGGGAATAAACCCAGCCCCAATTCCTTGGATTTTGTGTGCCCCTGGCTGTCCCCCAGATAAAACTGGGCTATTGGATGGTTCAACAGCGATCGCCTTAAAACTAGGCTTACGTGCTTTAATCACTTCTGCTACACCAGTAATCGTACCACCTGTGCCCACCCCTGCCACGATCATATCTACTTGTCCATCAGTATCTTCCCAGATTTCAAGAGCTGTAGTTTCCCGATGCACTTTTGCATTGGCTGGATTGCGGAACTGCTGCAACATATAAGTATTTGGCGTACTATTAACCATTTGTTGCGCCCGCCCAATTGCCCCACTCATGCCTTCCATCCCTGGCGTTAGTTCCAGTTCTGCTCCATAGGCCCGCAACATTGCCCGTCGCTCCGAACTCATTGTCTCTGGCATTGTCAAAATTAACCGATAACCCTTAGCTGCTGCGGCCATTGCTAAGGCAATTCCTGTATTTCCAGAGGTAGGTTCTACCAATACTGTTTTCCCAGGAGTAATCAGCCCCTCTTCTTCGGCGGCATTAATCATACTCACCCCAATCCGATCTTTGACTGATGCTGATGGGTTCATACTTTCCAGTTTCACCACAATTTGAGCAACACATCCTTCTGTTTGGGGAATCCGGTTCAACTGCACTAGGGGTGTACGACCAACCAGTTCTGTAATGTTACGAGCAATTCGCATAATTTAGCCCTTAGTTATTAGTCAAAAGTCATTTGTTATTAGTCATTCATTGGTAAGTCCAGTTCTAGTTCGGCTTTGTCCTTCCCGCAGGATAGGCGGATTTCCAAACCTATTGAACTTGGTGTTAGCGTTTAGTATACTCCGGTTAACTACTGGTGTTTATTTTTTGTTGCTACCAAAAACAAAAAGCCCCGCCTGATGGCGGGGAGCAATAGAGTTCAAAATTGTCGGTCGATAGTCAACACTCTAGAAGGTGAAAGTTGTTCTGAGTGTACCGATAATCGCATCATCGTTAGCACTGTTCTGACCAGGAGAAGTCAACCAAATTACACCAGGGGTAACAGAGATGTTATCCGAGACGCGATACTTGTAGAAGCCTTCAAAGTGATAAGGTGTATCATTACCAGCAAAACCTGGTCGGTTAAAGGAATAGGGTTCTGCACCAGCAAAAACACCTAAAACGTTACCCTTTTTACCAAAATCAGGTAAGGCTACCCCAACACCATAGCTCCAAGCTTCATAATCATCATTTGCCCCGAAGCCACTGATATCATGGTAAGAGACGAAGCCACTAATTGACAGCTTGTCGCTAGGTCTAAACGCAGCCGACACACCGTAGGAATTGCTGGAACCTGCACCTAGTAAAGTATTGGCTTGTCCAGTGCCTACTGCAACAATCTCTTGATTTGACGTGGAACCCGAGTTGAATAAATTACCACCTGTGCCATTATATCCGTGGACGTAGGTAGCAGCTAAGGCCACGCGATCGCCAACACTAAAGTTCAACTGTCCAAGAGCTGCATAGTCGCCGTTGGTCAGACCTGAACTAAGAGCAGGATTATTAGCTTCCGATGCTAAGTAACCCGCAGTGATTGAGCTATTTCCCAGGATACCGTCACCTTTACCAATGGGTAGATTGAGCGCTATACCTGCACCGCCACCAATCCGATAGATAGGGCTTTCAGACGCAAAGGTAGACAATGCACCATTACCACCATCAGTTTGATCAAAAAAGTAAGGGTTATTGACAGTAGCATAATGGCTGTGCCGTCCGCCACTAGCTGCGAGGTAAACTTGGGCTGGGCCTACGGGAGCTTCATAGGTCAATCGGTCTATCTTGACGCTGTTGTTACCATTGCCAGCACCGACTTGAAACGTTTGTGTACCTTCGGCAGTAGCGAGAGCACCACCAGCGTTATCAAATTGTGTAAAGGCTGTTGCATTACCTGCTGCCAGACGGGTATGTAAAATGTCTCTACCAGTGAAGCTGGTTTGCAAGTCTAAACGTACCCTATTTTGGAAGACGGTATTGTTGTTGTCGCCGGTGGTTCCCCCAAACACATCACTAACTGCAAAAATCGCTTCGCCAACTAGTTTGGTGGTAGTGGAGAACTGATTAGCTTCCAATTCAGCAGTCCGTGCTTCTAAGGAATCTACGCGGCCGCGTAGGGTTGCCAATTCTGCCGAAAATTCTTCTTGTAACCGTTGTAAGGTAGCTAAATCTTGTTTGGTAACTAAGTCAGCTGTTGCTGTGGCAATCAATTCGTTAACCCGATCCAAACAGGCATTCAAACCAGCGGCAAACTCATAACGGGTCAAAGCGCGGTTACCGCGATAAGTAGCATTTGGGTAACCTGCAATACAACCATAGCGCTCAACCAAGGACTGCAATGCTTGGAATGCCCAGTCCGTGGGTTGTACGTCGGAAAATTGAGAAACCGATGTTACTTGAGACTGAGAGTTATTTTGGTTGCCTTCGTTGCTGTAGCGATTAACTTGGTCTATGGTTGTTTGAGCCAACATTTCTGACTGTTGGGCAACTTCAGTTACACCTGGTTGTGCGGCTGGTGATACTTCAGTGGTTGTGTTTGGAGCCGCAATTGCTGTTGCTGAAACTAACAATGTCGCTCCCAAAACTGCTGGGCTAACCACTAAGGATTTCCACAATATATTAGACATCTTCTCTACTCCTCACACCTTGTTTAGATAATTGGTTTCGTTGCACCTAATTCTCAAAAATGCGACATCTCATTGAAACCTGTGGATGAAGCATAGTTGCCACTACTACAATTTTAGTTTTTGCAAAGCTAATAAACGATTAACTTAGGGTTAAAAACTTATGTGATTAACTTATGCAAAAACATATCTTTATATCATAACATTATAAAACATCTGATCTAGATGGCAATATTGGAGCGATCGCCTTAAGAACTGTCACACATAATTATCTAAATATCGAAGCAGGGAGTAGGCTTTAGAGCATTCGCTCCCTACGCAGGCTAAATTGCTCAAAGCTTAAACACTTAGCAGTTTGTCAGTAAAAATTACTCTTGAACTTAGCTTTAGTAAAAATCGCACACTAGTTAAAACATACTTAGGAATAAGAATTCAATAACATCCAATTTATGTCCTTGACTTACCTCACTCTCAATCCCTCTCCTTATAAAGGATAGAGAGGGAAGCTAGATACAGGATGAAGTTTTGCATTGCTATCTATACAAAGGTTGCCCAAGCCTTCCCCAGCGTAGTTTGTCTGCCATTATGCTTGTAAACACCACCTTATAAATTAAGGTTTTTCAAAACCGCGCACTCCAAAACAAAACCCGTAGTTCTACTCTTAAAGCTTGCTACGCCCTGCGTCTTTCGTTACGGTGACGGTGACTTCCAGTTCCCGCCAGATGTCAGAATAAATCACTTAGTTAATTTGGGAAATCGCCTGCGCTAAATCAAAGTCAGCCTGCGTCAGCCCACCTGCATCATGTGTTGTGAGTGTAATCTTCACTTTGTTGTAGGAAATCTCTATATCTGGATGATGTCCTGCCGACTCAGCAGGCTCCACCAGCTTATTGACAAACTCAATTGCTTGGATAAAATCCTTGAATCTGCGGGTAATCTCCAAGTTGGAGCCTTCAACAGTCCAACTTGGCAGAAACTTTGCACTTTCTTGAATTTCTGCCTCAGTGAGTAGTTGTGCCATATCAAAAAATTCCTACTTGTATTATTTTAGTCACATCCCGTATTTCCTTAAATCAAATCCCTTTTATTCTCCATAGAGAAAGGATCGCAGGATCAACTAGAACATAATGCCTGTATGCATATTTAAAGTAAATAGACACTATTGCTCACATCTGGTCTGACCCCAACCTTTGATTGATGCAAGATATTTTTATTTCTAATAAAAGTTAAACACGTTGGCTTTGCCGCCGCAGGCATCGCCATCTAAGTTCTCAAAAGCAACTATTGATAAAACAAAAGTTACCCATAAAAAACTATCCGCTCTAAGATAGATCAGATAACCTATCTTAGAGCGGTCTAGCGGGTCTTCAGGTTGCAACCAGACTGCCGGAAGGAACTCCGAGCTTGCCTAGCTAGTTGAGCTAACTTAGTATCTCAAAGATAACTAAGGCTAACTTTTAGAGAACAGCCCCGGCACACAGCCGGCTAACTGCAACCTGATGACCCATGCATTTACTACTTTCTATCATGGGCATCACCTCCTTATTGCCTAATCGGTCTTAGTTTTAAAAGGGCAGAGCATTTACTCTGGGTTTTTATAACCTTCATCTAACATAACACACAAATTTAGGGATATTAACGATATATAAAAAATAAAAAAATCCCCCACCAAAAGGCGGGAGATGACTGGAGAATGGGGAATATTGACACTTTATTGGCTTATGCCAACAAAATTATTTAATCTGGTTGATGTCAATTTTGGGCAACCACAACCCTGATTTAAGTCATGGTCGGCTTTTAATATTAGAGAGCGTTACCGCGAGGTAGAACTTCTTCAGGGAATACAAATTGTTCGTGGGGTTGATCTTGAGGAGCCATCCAAGCGCGGATGCCCTCATTCAGCAAAATGTTTTTGGTATAGAAGGTTTCAAACTCAGGGTCTTCCGCCGCCCGTAATTCTT
>Ga0209591_10000410_pt1 | contig 55560 bp, 28 predicted proteins | sample MAT01_FD_187207 | JGI IMG/M metagenome (GOLD analysis project Ga0209591, IMG submission 187207) | Freshwater microbial communities from Lake Fryxell liftoff mats and glacier meltwater in Antarctica - MAT-01 (SPAdes) (version 2) | ecosystem: Environmental > Aquatic > Freshwater > Ice > Liftoff...
TTGATTAATTATCCTTTGATCGTAAATAGACCATGCTGTAGGGGTTTAGCAATGCTAAACCCTTACGAAAGATGTGGCTTTTCACGTTACACATATTTACTATTTCTTGTCAATGCGTAAGTCCTAAAGTCTTACTGTTAAAGGATTCAATATTGTATCCTCTGATGCAGAACTTAAAAATAATAACTTTGCTAAAATACAGATGCTAGCTGATCTAAAAAATTTAAATTATCTCAACTAGAATTGCTATTATTAACGCTGGATTATTTTTGAATATTTTCTGAAGACTTACTCCAAGACGGCAGCAATGATTATTCGCCATGCGACTGAAACTGACTTGCCTGCAATAGTGGCAATTTACAATGCTGCCATTCCTAGCCGCATGGCAACCGCTGATTTAGAACTAGTGTCTGTGGAAAGTCGCCTTGCTTGGTTTAAGGCGCGATCGCCTTCACAATGCCCGCTTTGGGTAATCGAAATAGAGGGAGTAATTGCTGGATGGCTTAGTTTTCAAGCTTTTTATGGACGACCTGCTTATAATAAGACTGCCGAAATTAGTATTTATATAGCCCCTGCCTTTCAGAGATGTGGTTTGGGACAGCAACTTCTAGCACAAGCAATTGACGAAGGTACTAGTTTGGGTTTAAAAACTTTAATATGTCTCATTTTTGCCCACAATCAACCTAGTTTAAAGTTATTTGAAAAATTTGGTTTTCAACACTGGGGACATCTGCCTAAAATTGCAGAACTTGACGACGTTGAACGAGACTTAGTTATTATGGGACTAAGAATTAGTGAACCTGTTGTTTAATTGCAAGTTCTTAAAATTAGCAAACTGAGTCTAGATTTTATGTCTTAAACTTAGTACAATTAAATCTTGTGAGAATCCTGAAAATGTAGTTAAGAGTTAATAATGAGTTGTGAATTAATATTCATGGAGTGCTACGCAGGAAAAATGAATCAAGTGTTTATAAATCTTTTATCCAATGCTACTGATGAGCTAAATAGGGACTAATAACAAGGACTTAAGCTAATGGTTGAAGAAAATGGATCGATTCGTACTCTATCGGTTGATATTGGCGGTAGCGGTGTTAAAGCTATAGTTTTGAATATTACGGGGAATGCTATAACGGAAAGGACACGTTTAGATACACCCCAACCTGCTAGACCAGATGTTGTAATTAATGCAATTATTGTGTTAGCAGCCGCTCAAGGTGAATTTCATCGCGCTTCAGTCGGTTTTCCCGGTGTAGTGCGGTGTGGAGTTACAGAAACAGCAGTAAACTTACATCCAGATTGGATCGGATTTGATTTGGAAACAGCGTTATTAAAGCACTTAAATAAGCCTGTGCGGGTAATTAATGATGCAGATATGCAGGGGTTGGGAGCGATCGCAGCTAAAGGTGTAGAATTAGTCATTACTCTGGGTACAGGGTTTGGTTCGGCTTTGTTTATGGATGGTAAACTGGTGCCGAATATGGAAATGGGACATCATCCTTTTCGCAAAGGAGAGACTTTTGAGCAACAACTGAGGCGTGCAGAATTAGAAAAAATTGGCGACAAAAGATGGAACAGGCGTTTAGAAAAGGCGATCGCATCCTTGCAACATCTATTCAATTATGATTATCTTTACATTGGCGGTGGTGAAGCCGTAAGAGTAAATTTCCAACTTCCTTTAAATGTGAAACTCATCCCCAATATCACTGGTTTATTAGGTGGCATTTCTTTGTGGCAAGATGAGAAAAGGTAAAAAGTTTTTCAGTACCGCAATCACCAACGCCAGAAATTTATGTCTTGGGGCAAAATCAACTCTCTATTTATAAGGGCAAAACTACAGTGAAAGTAGAACCAACTCCCACCTCAGAGACTAGGTTAATTTGACCTTGTAGTAGTTTCACCAAACGGGAGACGATCGCTAACCCCAATCCAGTACTCTCAGGAAGATAGGGACGATCGCTAGAACTAACGCGAAAGTATGGTTCAAATATCTGGGTTTGGTTTTCGGGTGCAATGCCAATTCCAGTATCAGAAACTGCGATCGCCCATCTCTGATTCTCCAATACCTGACACATTATAATAATAGTCCCCGACTCTGTATAGCGAATCGCATTACTAATAAGATTTGTGACAATCTGTTGGAATTTAAAAGAATCTGTAACTAATTTTTCGGGAGCGGATTCACCTTGGGCGCTGGACTTTGCGTAGCGTGTCGCAGACAAGCGATCGCAATCTACTACAATTTTTAAATTTTTCCCAGCAGCTAAAGGTTCCAACATTTCACATACATGATTAATTAATTCATGTACGTCGGTGGGTGCTAGTTGGACTTTTATCTGTCCTATGTCATACCGCGAAAGTTCTAATACATCATTAATCAGGTGCAGTAATTGTTTACCATTGCGTAGCACGCGCTCAATGTGTTCTAAATTGGTAGAAGTGTCCTTCACCTGAGTCTTTTGTCGTTGTTGGCGTAAAAACAGATCGGAGTAACCAATAATAGAAGTTAAAGGTTGTTTCAATTCATGGGCTAGTTGGGAAAGATACTCTTGACTTGCACTAACTAACCGCGTGAGTTCTTCATTATGGAACGTTAGTGATAACTGCAACTGCTGTAATTCTCGCAAGCGTTCGTCAACATAACTCTTAAAACACCGAGCGATCGCTTCGTCTATAATAGCGTCAATCAAACGCATAGAACGAATTATCTCTACAGGTGTTCCATCCAATAAATCTACTTGTATGGCATCAAATATTACTGTTCGTAGTAAATGATATTCTCTAGCAATTTCTGCTGGAGCAAAACCTTGTTCGGCTCGAATAGATCCATGCTCAAAACTTGCAATAACTATCGACTGAAGATCGTTATCCTGATATTTTGAAAGCACTGTCACCATTGCTTTCAAAACATCAGGAATGTGATCCTTTATCGCTGTATAAGATAGATCATCAGCACTTTCAATCTGTTTATCCTTGCGAACTGCTGCAATCCATCTATCAAGGATAGTGTCCGTTTTTTCAGCCAGTACTTTACTAAAATCCATTTTGTTAAATTCAACTAAAAGATAGATGAGTAAACTTCCATATCTAACTAGTTTAGCGAGTGCCGTAGCTTATAATCAAAATCAGTGGTTTTATTCAACCACCAAAAGAAATAGATTTTATATTCTTTGGGTTACTGAACTAGCTAAATGTAGATAGTGAGTGCAAGGTATAATATATCTTAGTTTATGAAATAAAACCCTAGCAGGTAACAGCTTTAATGCTTGCCTAGATTACATTGTTTAGCTATCTGTGCAAGGAGTTCATTCACTCTCTAACAATAACACAAGTTTTATTTATCACAAAAATATCAGGATAAGCACTTAATCCTGGTATTGAAATAAACAACATTTATTCTATGAAAGATAGCTTTTACTGAGCATCAATGTTATATTATCCATAATTTAATATCTATAAGAGTAAGTCAGCCTAATCCAGCGCATTACAGTCCGTAACTCTGGAGCGGAGGAACCAAATTGTGGGGCGTATCTAATAGAAAGTGAGGAGTTGAGAGTGAGGAGTTAAAAGTTACTAATATTTAACTCATAACTCATAACTTCTAACTCATAACTTTCTTGAGAAGGGCATCTCTCAGCCCTAGCCCGTCAGCTAACTTCGTAGGCATTGAGAGGAGACTGAAGGGACGGCATTTTTATAATGTTTCGATCTCATCGGTGTCCAAGGCTGGTACTGCTCAGACTTTTTGTACCTGTACTAAAATCTGTTGAGGTTGTAAATGATCTTTCAATTAAATTTAGCAGCGATCGCAGCGATCGCAGGGCAAGCTGCTTGGAAAAAGACAAAACCTGTGATCTTTAGAGATGTCTTCATTCTACCTGTATTGGGCTTATTGGGAATAATTGTCCTGTGGTGGATTATTGCACTTGCTAACCATGAATTGATGCCCACCCCACCAGAAGCGCTAATTGCTAATCTAGACCACATCTTAAATCCCTTCTACCAAAGAGGCCCCGGCAACTTAGGAATTGGTTGGTTATTGATAGCAAGTCTGCGCCGGGTATTATTGGGCTTTTTATTGGGTGCGGTAGTAGCAATTCCTCTGGGGTTTCTAATTGGTATGTCCAGATCGGCAATGTTAGCGCTCAATCCGATCATTCAAATTTTTAAACCCGTATCGCCCCTAGCTTGGCTACCCATCGCCTTAGCAATTTTCAATTTAGCAGAGCCTTCCGCCATTTTTGTAATCTTTATTACTTCCTTATGGCCGACAATTATTAATACCGCTTTAGGAGTTTCTAGCGTTCCTAAAGATTATTTAGATGTAGCGCGAGTGCTAGAAATGCCACGTTGGCGGCGAATTACAAAAATCATTTGGCCTGCAAGTTTGCCGTATATTTTTACAGGTTTGCGAATCAGTTTAGGCATAGCTTGGCTAGTAATCGTTGCCGTAGAAATGCTCACAGGCGGTATTGGCATCGGCTTTTTTGTCTGGGATGAATGGAGTCGTTTAAACCTGAGTTCAGTCTTTTTAGCTGTGTTCATAATTGGGTTAACTGGATTAATCCTAGATTACGCCGTCGGCAAAATCCAAGAATTAGTAACTCACCGCCCTACAGTTTCTAACTAATTAAGCTTTTTCGCATCAAGACACCAAAACGCTCATTAACTCTGCGCCTCTGCGTGAGCAATAAATCCCCAATGGAGCCACAAAAATGGGTGATATAAACTATACTCGACGAGACTTTATCAAAGGAATAGGAGCCACCACAACCGGAATAGCGCTGTCCTCCTGTGCAATTTCAGGAGATAGATCCGCCCAAGGATTAACCGAAGAAGCCTTAGCTGTACAACCAGTAATTAGATCCCAAGACCTAGAAAAATCCGATCTTACCATTGGTTACGTTCCCGTTAATGATTGTGCGCCATTTGCGATCGCCTGGAAAAAAGGCTTCTTCCGCAAATATGGTTTAAACGTCACCCTCAACCGTGAAGCCAGTTGGGCCACCTCCCGCGACGGTTTAATTTTTGGTCGCTTGGATGCTTCACCCGTAGTATCCGGTGCCGTCACCAACGCCAGAATTGGTGCAGAAGGCGCACGCCACGCCCCCTTGTGTGCAGCGATGACCATTCACCGCCACGGTAACGCCATGACCATGAACAAAGCCATGTGGGATTTTGGGCTGCGTCCGTGGTATGAGTATCAAGAAAAATATGGCGATGGCGCGCTAGAAGCCTTTGGGCGCGATTTTCGAGGCTACTTTGACAAGCAACCGCCAGAAAGCAGAGTCTGGGCAGTTGTTCTCAGTTCCTCCATTTACGAATACTTTGTCCGCTACGTATCCGCCGCCGCAGGTGTTGATCCGCTTAAAGAGTTTCGGATCATCATCGTTCCGCCCCCCCAAATGGTAACAAATGTGCGGATTGGGGCAATGCAAGCTTACATGGTTGCAGAACCGTGGAACACACGAGCAATAACAGGTAATGAAAACATCGGCTTTACCTTCGCACAAGGTAAAGAAGTCTGGCAGGGACATCCAGATCGACTGTTAGGGGTGATGGAATCTTTTATCGACAAAAATCCCAAAACCTATCGTTCCTTGGTGAAGGCGATGATTGAAGCTTGCCAATATTGCAGCAAAGTAGAAAATCGCCAAGAAGTAGCCGAACTGATAACAGACCGTTCCTTTACAGGCGCTAGACCCAAAAATAAAGATGCCCCAATTGCGAAGTTTACAAGTCCGGGAATTCTCGGCAACTATAACTATGGCGGCTTTGATGGCAAAGACCGTACCATCCAAGCCGATGACACCACGATTTTCTTCGATATTCCTGACAACCTTCCTAAGCAGCCAGGAGAACACTCGACATTTTTATGGAGATCAAGAAGTCTCTGGTTGATGACACAAGCAGCACGATGGGGACAAATTAAGGAAGTCCCTAAAAATGCCGAGAAAATAGCAGAACAAGGTTGGAGAACAGATTTATATCGGGAGATAGCATCTGAAATGGGCATCGAGTGTCCCAAAGATGATTACAAGGTCGAACCACCAGAAGTATTTATAGATAACAAAGGCTTCGACCCTAGCGATCCTGTAGGCTATCTGAATAGTTTTGCGATCAGGGCTAACGCTCCCACTAAATTTTTCATGTCTTAAATCCCAAGTTCAAATATTGACTAATGACTAAATTAGGAAGGAGCATTTGAGGATGAATTATACTTCATTACCTATGAATACCGAAAGCGAAGTTCTGCCCCGCAATGGATTTTTAGAAGTTGAAAATTTAGTCAAGTCTTATCCAACACCTGATAAAGATGATTTTGTTGTCTTAGATGGGGTTAATCTGACGATTGGTGAAAACGAATATATTTCTGTAATTGGTCACTCTGGCTGTGGTAAATCAACATTACTGAACATTATTGCTGGGTTAGAAAAAGCAACTTCAGGTTCAGTACGGCTAGATGGAAAAGAAATTCGTCAGCCAGGAGCCGAAAGGATGATGGTATTTCAGAACTATTCGCTGTTACCTTGGTTAACCGTGCGAGAAAATATCCGGTTAGCTGTGGATGAAGTGTTAAAAAATGCTAATCGGGCTGAAAAAATTAGCATTGTAAATCAACACTTGGCAATGGTAAACTTGACGGCGGCGGCTGAGAAATATCCCGATGAAATCTCTGGAGGCATGAAACAACGAGTAGGTATTGCCAGAGCCTTAGCAATTCGTCCCAAAATGTTGCTGATGGATGAACCTTTTGGGGCGCTAGATGCACTAACTCGTGGAAAATTGCAGCGGCAGGTATTGGATATTTGGGAAAATAATCGGCAAGCAGTGATGATGATTACCCACGATGTCGATGAAGCAATTTATATGTCCGATCGCATCGTCTTGATGACCAATGGCCCATCTGCTAGTATAGGAGAAATATTAAAAGTTCCTTTTGAGCATCCACGCGATCGCGCCGCCATGCGAAACTCAAAAGAGTATTTTGAACTCCGCAACCACGCCCTAAATTTCCTTGATCGATATTTTGCCCAAGACGAGTAAATTAGATTATGATTTTTTTAGTGGGTAGCCTAATTCAAATCTATGAAAGCTGGATTTGGAACGGAGGAACCAATATTTGGGGCTAATCTTGCAGAGAGCGGCAATTTCAGAGTAAAAACTGAAGAGTGACTAATACTTAACTCAGCACTCACTACTCAGCACTCCTAAGAGAGACACCTTCCAGTCTTAGCCCGTCAGCTAACTCCGTAGGCAATGGAAGGAACCCCCAAAAGTTTGGCTGTAATACAGTTATTATTGGGGTTTCCTTGACTTATTTCAGATTTGAGATTTTGCTTATCGTCACTCAATCTAAAATCCAAAATCTAAAATCCAAAATTTGTCCCCCCCCCCTGCTTCTCATTGCAAATTCATTTCACTGGGAGAAGTAAAGCTGTGCAAATAAAGCCAATGTTAGCACGTCTGCAAAGTGCCACAGGTCGAAATGACTTAATTGAACAAATGGTACTGCTGCCAGAACCAAAAAAACCTTTTTCTGAAAAACCTCAAACAGCAAAAGCAGTTAATTTAATTGTTGCCTATGACGCATCTCCTAACAGTCATACTGCACTAGATATTGCTTTTTGGATTGCCCATCAAACACGTTTAGCTACTAATGCAGAAGTCACAGTTCAAGCTGTTTATGTGGTAGAAGATAATCAAAGTAGTCAGTATCCAAATATCTTGAGCTTTCCAGAACAACAGCCTTCATTGGAGTGTCAAGTCAGTAAAGTATCAAAGTCTATCACACTGGTATTAACTCAACCCAAATTGCAGACAGTGGTAACTCCCCTACAGCAAGCAGATATAATTCTCTGGCAAGCCCGAAGTCTAGCTGAAGAATGGCAGGGTTCTTTTAAATCTCATTTGCGGTTTGGCTGCATTTCAACAGAACTTAACAAAGTTGTTGAATTAGAAGCCGCCGATATTTTGTTTTTAGGATGTACATCTGTTAATCATCCAATGATTGAGGCACTAGGTTCTAATTTTCCGTGTGCTGTTTTGGGCATTCCCAATTCTATTGAGGAATAATCGCTATTCAGAATTTCAGTAATTTTTATCAAAAATTAATCTAAGTCATCTAGTTTTAGGTGGCTTTTTTCGTTACTAAGTAAATAATTAAACTTCGAGAGGTAGGATATAGAACAATACGGTTCAGTTAAGCCCGAAATCTTTGGTAGAGACGCGAAATTTCGCGTCTCTACAGGTTTAAAATCACTACCAAAAAACCTTAACTGAACTACATCCATCAATTCAAATACTGCATCTTTGGCCTTCCCCAAACTATCGTAGATAGCTTGGCGGAATTTTTCTAGTTGGAATTAGCCAATGTTGGCGCAGAGAAAATACGCGAATGGGCAACAACTGGTAGAACTTGGCGAGCATGGGCAACTAATTCCACTGCTTTCACATCTAGTTGGTACTGGTAAGTAGTTTCTCTCCTTTGAGCATCCGCGCCGCAGCTTCGAGGAGAGCTTCTTCGAGATAAGGTTTGGTAAAGTAGCCACTAGCACCGAGTTGAGCGGCAATTTGTCTGTGCTTGTCTGCACCCCGCGAGGTGAGCATTGCGATCGGTAGGTGGTTGAGGTTTGGGTCTTTCTGAATGCGAGAGAGTAACTCCAGACCATCGCAGCGGGGCATTTCGATGTCGCAAAATACGATATCGCAAGGCAGACCGGAGCGGAGTTTATCCCAAGCTTCCTGACCGTCACGCGCCTGTTCTACGCGATAACCTGCCTTGTTAAATGTTAGGGAAAGCAATTCTCTGACCGTAATTGAGTCATCGACAATCAGCACTGTCGGGTCAATCTTCGCAGGAGAGATATCTGGGGGAGTAGCTTTCTGTTGCCAAGAATCGCCACCAATTTGTGTAGAAATTCGTCCCTGGAAGATGTCAATTATTTCCAGCACGTCGGCAATAGGCATAATGCGACCATCACCCAGGACTGTGGCACCAGCTACACCAATGGGTTTAGGCGCTGGCCCTTCAAATTGCTTAATGACAATTTCTTGTTCGCTCAATACCAGGTCAATCTGTAGGGCAATCATGGTATTTGCCGATCGCACCACAACCACAGAAACCATATCATCATCTCTGGTACCGCCATAAACGTTACCGCGACTGATCTGGCGATTGAAAGTTAAAAGTTCCCTTAGAGGTCGGAATGGTAATATCGTATCTCGCCAGGAAATAAATGATTGCCCATTGGCATCGTGTTGGATATTTTTGACTGGTATATCTAGCGTGTCTTCTACACCATCCATCGGGAAGGCAATCCTGGCTCGATCAGAGACGCAGCACAGAGCTTTACAAATACTCAGAGTCAGTGGCAAACGAATGGTGAAGGTGGTTCCCTTGCCAACAGCAGAATCAGTGTTAACTGTCCCACGAATTTCGCTAATTTCAGAGCGCACTACGTCCATACCCACACCACGACCAGAAATTTCATCTGCCTGGTCTTTGATCGTAAAACCAGACTGGAACAGCAGATCGTAGACTTCCAGGCGAGACATGGTTTTTGCCTCCGCTAGTGTAATCATGCCAATCTTCACCGCTTTAGCCTTAACCTTTACTGAATCAATACCTGCACCGTCATCACCTACGGAAATGATAGTTTGGTTGCCTTGGTGGAAGGCGCGGATGGTGATGATACCCACGGGTGGTTTACCAGCAGCTTGCCTTTCTTCTGGCGTTTCAATACCGTGAGCGATCGCATTATTCAACATATGCGTCAGCGGATCGGTGAGATGATCCAAAATCATCTTGTCAATTAAGGTATCACCACCTTCGATCACCAACTCTACTTGTTTACCACACTTAATAGCGTTGTCGCGCACTCCTCGCCGCCAGCGATCAATAGTTTGAGCAAAAGGCACCATTCTAGCTCTTGTTAGTCCCTCTTGGAGCTGGGTGGTTACTTGGCGAAACTGCCTTGCAACTCGCTCGGTTTCTTCAGTCACAAAGTCAATGTCACTTGCTGATTCCCTGATGCGGACAATGCGCTCAATCATCTGCTGGGACAGTGTATGGAACGGAGTAAAGCGATCCATTTCTAACTCGCTAAAGCCTCTGTCGGCATTGAAATCAGGCAATTGAAAACCGGAGTCTTTCTTTTTGCGTCCAGCTAATAAAGAAGCTTCCAATAGCGATCGCTCATACAACTCCTGCATCCTCGCCCCGACATCTGAGAGTTGTTGCACTTGAATCAGCAAGTTATCTAGTGACTGGCGCAGCCGTTCATTATCCTGCTCTAAGGTATTACGATTTACCACCAACTCCCCAACTAAATTGCTCATATCGTCCAGCTGCTTAACTGGAACCTTCATCGTTTCTTCAAATCTTGCAGCCCGACGAGTAGAGGGGCGGGGAAGTTTACTAGTGTTTAATTTTACTAGTGGTGCATGGGATATTGTTTGATCTGCTTCTGCCAGCAACTTCTCCAAGTCACCAAATTCATCTTCTATGGCTGGTGATGGAATCGCATTTTTAGCCAAGGCTGGTTGAGTGTTGAAGGGCTGACGAGTGCTAGATATACTAGCCGCCTCGTCGTTATCTGCACCTAGTAATTCTTCTAAGGCAGCAAAATCTACTTCTGGTATTGAGGCAGCTTTGGGAATTGGTACTACTTCTTCTCCTAGTAATGCTGCCAAATCTGCAAATTCATCTTCTGGAGTAGCTACTTCAATAGTTTCTCTGGTTGCTAATTCTTCAGTCTGGGCAATAATAGGATTTTCTTCCTCTGAGACTGTTACAGATTCAGATGTCTCTCCTAAATCCCATAAATCGATTGCTACATCTTCCTGAATAACCGTTTGTGTGAATTCATTAATGGCTTGGGAGTCAATTGTTGCCGCATTTTCTGCTAATTCTTCCTGGTTTGCTGCTTCTAGCAGAGTAGTTTCTGTAAATAATAAATCATTCACAAAATCCAGTTCTGTACTTTCAACAACTGTGTTGTCTGTGAAATCAAAGGCAGTTTCTAAGTTATTATTCTCTTCAATATCTAAAAGTTCTGCATTTGTCTGGGGTAATACTGAAGTTTCCTGAGAACTGATATCTAGAGTATTTTCTGTAGCCGATAGCTCATCCGTGCTGTCCAGTTGAATATAAGTCGAGTCATTTATGGCTACATCTTCAAACAGCAGTTGCGAATCCTCATCGGTGTTTTCATCGAAAGAGCCGAAGGGATCAACAGCAAATATCTCTGGGGGCTGATTGGTAAATTCTGGAACAAAATCTAAAGCTTCTGGTTGTTGCGATCGCCTGTGAATTTCCTCCTCTGGCTGCGGCGCGAACAACGACGTTTCAGGTGTGGAAGGCTGTACATCATCGTTGATTGCTGAGGAAATAATTGAGTTACTCGGTGCCAACTCCTCAAATAAATCATCTTCAGAATCTGATGAGAATATCAAATCTAGGTGTTCTTGAGGCTGGAAATTGAGATCAAAATCTTCTTCTATATCAAAACTGGCTATAGGAGAGAGTATGGGCTGCTGACTGTCGCCAAAAATGTCATCACCAGCCGCAGTAAACAAACTTTCTTCTAATGCCCTTTCCACATTCTGCTCAACTAAAGAATCGAATTCGCCCAGTTGTTCCTCTAAGGTTTCCTGGTTCCAGAAGTTGCTCAGATCATCTTCTGATTGCGAAAACTCAGGTGCTATTGCCGGAGATGTAGCAAATAAATCACCGATTTCTGACTCGGTTGTAGGCAATAGTGTCTGTTCTTCCATATCAGCAAATAGACTGTCCAAAGATAAGCCTGTTTGCTGGGGTAATTCGATGTAGTCACTAGGGATAATTTCTTCTACCCAATTTTTATTTTCAGTTACTAAGAATAAGTTATCAAAACTATTTTGTTGATTGGGAGATAGTTCCACATTAGCGATCGCCTCAGTTTCTGGTTGAGTTACTTCGCCTGTAGGCAATAGTTCATTTATTTGTTGATTTTGCGGTTCTGAATTTTCCTTTTCTAGGAAGTTGTCGCCAAATAACAGAGATAAATCTTCTGTTGTGGCTGTGGTTGCTGCGTCCAAATCGTTGCTTGTGTCGTCATCAAATGAGAGTAAATCAGATAAATCACTATCAGCATCCTCAGTATCACTGCTGCTGAAATCAATTCCAAAGTTATCAGTGGCAACAATATCTAAGGTTTCTTCTTGATGCCAGGTTTCATCTAATTCGGGAGTCTCACCTGCAAATAAATCAGCAAGGGTATTTAGTTCAGATATTCCTACCTCTGGGCCATTGTGGTCAAGATTGTTACTTATTGGATGTACTTCGTCATGTACGGTAGGTGTAAAGCTAGTAGGAGTTGCAGGGTTTACTAATGTTTCTTGTAACTGAAGAGAGGCGTGAGACAACGCTGTGCGATCGCTACTATTCTCATCTAGATTAAGTTCCTCAGATAGATTAATTATGCGACCTTGTGGCACTAACTGCTTGGTTTTCTCAATTTCTTGAGTATTGACGGACACAATTAGCTCTGGTGAAGTTGATAATTCTGTCAAAGCCGCAAACTGTTCGTCAAACAAATTAGGAGTAATTTCTAACAACTCAATTTCTGCAAAGCTCAAAAGTGCTTCTAGTTGATGACTAATTGCAATTTCGGCTTCCCTACCTTGTAAGACTAATTCTTGAGCTTGCTTGATTTCAGTAATGACAATTTTCGCTAAAGTGAGATAGGTATTTTCGGGATTGCCGATCGCACTGGCTGCTGCTTGACACAAACCGCACCACTTGGACAAATTCCAAGTCTCACCAAGTCTGACTAATTGGTAACAGCATTGCTGAAGGTTTTGCCGAGTTGAGGGTGTAGTTGTTTGCTTAAACAGTTGCAACATTTCCCGCAGTGTTTGCAGCACCTGGGCTTGAAACTCGCCCCAGTTATTATTTTCTTTAGCGGTAACAGGCGATCGCGCAGCGTTAGCGAGTCTGCGAGTATCACGTGCCTCCTGGGGTGCTACAGAGAAGGGTATTTCTGTAGATTCTTGATGAGTGTCTTCTGCCAAACCAGGAATATCTCGCCGCAGGAAAAGTTCTGTAAGTGTGGAGACATTCTCTACAGAAGCTGTGTGTAGTTGTGTTGCGTCAGGATTGCTGGCTACTCCCCTATTCCCTTGTTCTACAAGTAGTTCCAAATGTTCATTCAGCCATTGAAAAACCGGCTCAGTTTCTGACATCAGAACATTAGCAGCATCTTCAGAAAGACCAAATGGCCCGCTCAAATGCTCTAACAACACTTTCAAGGTATCAGATACACCGAGGAATAAAGACTCTAACTTTTGGTCAACCTTAACCGGATGATCTTTGAGAACTTTGAAAGAATCTTCCAGACGGTGGGAAGTATGCTGGATGCTAGTCAATCCAAGCATCGCCGCTCCTCCTTTGATGGAGTGAGCCGCCCGGAAGACTTCACTAATCATTTCCGGATCGTTCAGGGTACCCTCTAGATTCAGCAACCCCTGCTCAATGGTATTTACATGATCCCTGGCTTCTTCAATAAAGTAACCCAAAATCCGCTGTTGTTGTTCCGGCAGCATAGTTTTTTAGTCATTAGTCATTGGTCATTTCATTGGTCATTAGTCATTGGTCATTGGTCATTAGCAAATAACAAAGGACAAAGGACAAAGGACAAATGACAATTTATCTAGTTTCCATAGTTTCCACTCGGAAACGTTCAACGGAGGCGATTAAGTCACGGGATACACCTACTAAGTGTTGTAGTGCGCCCGAAACTCGCTGTGCTTCCTGGGAAGTTTCTTGTGCCGTCAGTTCTACTGATTGCATTACATGAGCGACAGCACGGGAGGTTTCAGTTTGCTCCACAGTGTCGCTGGTAATTGAGCGCACAAGAATATCGATGCGATTCGCCACTTGAATAATGTTTTCGAGCGATCGCTTGGCTTCTTCTGCCAATTTTGTGCCTTTAATTACTTGTTGTGTGCCTTCTTCCATTGCGGTCATGACAGAGCCAGTTTCGCTTTGGATTTGCATCACAATTTGCTCAATTTCCTTCAGGGATTTAGCAGATTTGTCTGCTAACTGGCGCACTTCATCGGCGACGATCGCAAATCCGCGTCCAGCTTCTCCCGCTCTTGCCGCCTCAATACTAGCATTGAGTGCTAATAAGTTTGTTCTTGAAGCAATTTGGGAAATCAACGCCACAATTTTAGAAATTTCTTGGGAAGATTCGGCCAACCGCTTGACTTTCCGGGTAGTTTCGGCAACGGTTTCCCGAATTTCCAAAATCCCCGCCACAGTATTTTCTACTGCTTCCCCACCTTTGAGAGCGATCGTACTAGCATCACGGGCTACGGTTTCGGCTTCCCGCGCCGCTTCTGCTACTCGCTGAATCGAGTCGGTCATCACCTGTACAGAATTCAGTGTAACTGCCAACTCTTCTGCTTGGCGCAAGGCATCACCAGATAAGGCTCTAGCAAAGGTTTCGGAGTTGGTTGCACCTCTTGTTACATCCTTCGCCGCCACTTTTACTTGTTGAACGATATCCCGCAGGTTTTGAATTGTCAGGTTAAAAGCGTCGGCTACGGCTCCCAGTACGTCGGCTGTCACCTCGGCTTGGACTGTTAAATCGCCTCTAGCAGCTCCTTCCACATCATCCAACAGGCGGATCACCTGACGTTGCAGGTTTTCTTTGGCTTCCTCTTGTTCATCGGCTTTCCGTTGGGCTTCACTTGTAGTTGTGAAAATTACCCGCGCCATTTCATTAAAGCCACTGGCTAAATGCCCCAATTCATCCTCGGAATACACCGTGGCTTGAGCATTGAGATTTCCTTGGCGTACTGCCTCAAACTGAGTTTCCAAATCCTTGGTTGTGCGCCGAATTTGCTTAAGTGTGAGATTCCCCATGAAGCCCGCAGTCGCAAAACCTGCAATTCCAGCGGCCAGTGACATTCCCCAACCTGTGTTCCGCACTGATTCTCGTTGTCCTGCTGGCGAAAACGTGGTGGCCACAAAACTAACTGTGGCTACAACCAGCGCCGAGACAATGCCAACAGTCCCAGCAACTAACCATTGTTTCCTGGCTATGGAGGCATTTTCTAATGGTGCTAACCAGCCTTGCTCGATACTAACGTTGGGTTCTAGTTTCGAGACATCTGTTTGGCTAAAGATTGGAACTGATTCATGGGAACCAGTGATCGAAAATAGTTCTTCTTCGCGATCGCTAGCTGCATCATTTAAAAAAGTCTGCGCGCTTTGAGGGCGTCCACTGCCACTGGTTTCTGGCGAAGCAGAGTACATTGGGACATCACCGAAGTTAGAATTTCCCTCGCTCAAGTCAAACCCTGGAATATTCCCTAAATCGTCAAATTCCTCAAAGTCATCTAAAAATTCTATATTGCTCTTAGAATTTTCTCCATTCAGTACATTGTTTGAGTCTTCATGAGAGCTTGACCCCTCTGAGCCAAAGGCAGATTCAAATGCTTCTAGATCAAAATTTTCATCATCAAAGCTATTTTTACTTCTAAGTTCATCTGAATTAAACTGTTTTTCTTCCAGAGGTAGATGGCTGCTAGAAGATGAAGAATCATCAGATAAATTCGACTCAAAAACTTCCTCTGTTTCCAACCAGCTATGTGCTTCAGTTTCAGGTAAATTATCTTGACTGGTGTCTTGCCAATTATTTGTTGTTGTCGAACTATTTCTAAGTTCTTCTCCAACAATTAGTAAAGTTTCATCTCCAAAACTAGATTCTTTATATTCTAAATTCCCAATACTAGACTCTTTAAACTTCGGCTCACTTAATAGATCAGGCAAATTATTCTCGCTATTACCACTTTGTGAATTAGAAGATGAAGAGTTTTTATTATTGTCAATAGCTGAATTTCCTTGAGAAGAATTTATCCCATTATCTGAAAACTGACTATTTACTAATGATTCTTCAAGGCTATCTTCTGATAAATCTTCCTGCCACAAAGCAGGCAACTCAGGTTCTGTTTTCTCCTCCCAACTGCTGCTATTTGACTCTTGTTCTTGTGATTCTTCATTTAAGGCAAACGGGTCGTCACCAAAAGCTGTAGAAGAATCTGATATTTTTCTCGTTCCAATACTGTCTTCTGTGGGTAGGTCAAATGGGCTATCTGAAGATATATCCTCAACGCCATTTACAATTTCTTGATCCTCTCCAAAAAAGTTCAAATCAAGGCTATTGCTGTCAAACTCCTGACTAGCACCCAAATTTTCTAATTCTTGTTCGCTATATGCCAGTACATCAGACATCTCTGGGGAATTTATTTGCTCTTGACTTCCTGCTCTATCAATCTGACCATCGAATGATTGTAGGTATTGATTGATATTTTCAATTCCATTATTGGCAAAACCAACAATTTCTTGATCCTTAGTCAAGCGTAATACCTGTTGATATTCTTCTTTTGCTACATCGTACTGCTGCAAAACATAGTAGATGTGACCCCTTAACAAATGGGAGTTAGGGTCATTTGGTAAATTTTGCACCACTTGGTCAACCAAAGTGGCGGCAACCTCATAATTCCTTTGGACATAGGCGGTCATCGCCTGTTGATATGTTGGCTCGTTATTATCAATACTTGCTGCCATTTCCTCCTCCAATTTCATCCTGCCCACCTAGCACTCCGTAAAATTGCCATTTGATCTAGTAGTCGTAGACACTGATTTTTTTTAGCATCTAATAACCACTCTCCGCGCAAGAAGGGAGCCATAGTATCTGGAGTACTAGTTGGCGGCATGAGATTCTGGACATCTAGCCAGTCCATACCACCAATTTCCTCTACTGCTAAACCCACTATTGTGTCTTGCTCTTCGATGGCAATCACCGGAATTTCAGCTCTATCCGTATTTAATGCACTTGCTTCTCCAAGAAATTGACCCAAATCAGCCACCCAAATAACTCGACCTCGTAAATTTAGAGTACCCAAAAGTAAAGGAGAAGCATTAGGAATCGGGGTGATTCTATCAGGACTTAGTTCAATTACCTCTCGGATGCCAGTTGCTTGTAGCGCAAACTCCTGATGCGAGGGAATATAAAACCTCAAATGTAACTCACCTTCAGGACTTTCTACTTGTAATTCAGGTCGAAAGTGGTCTTGACCGCTGCCACTTAAAAAGTCCGGTTTGCTGACCATATTGTTTTTATCCTTATCCTCGCAGCAGTTGTTTGACTGTTCCCACCAACTCGGTTGGTTGAAACGGTTTGGCTATGTAAGCGTCTGCACCCTGTTTCATGCCCCAGTAGCGATCAAATTCTTCGCCTTTAGAAGAACACATAACTACAGGGACATTTTGGGTTTTTGGATCGGATTTTAACCGCCGACAAACTTCATAGCCGTTCATCCGGGGCATGACAATATCCAATACCACCAAATCGGGAGGTGCTATTTGAATTGCCTCCAATGCTTCTAATCCGTCACTGGCATGGGTGACTGTTAGGCCAGTTGCTTTCAGGAGATCTGTAATCATCTCCCTTTGCGCGATACTGTCTTCCACAATCAGAACTGTACTCATAAGTGTTTATCTACCTCCTGTAGACGTTCCTATTTGGAACATTCCCTGATTCTCCGCAAGTACTAACTGTATAAATTAATTCTAGGTTTTCATTAATTTCCTGGATATTGACATTTCACTGAGTTGGCTGACTCTGTGATAACATCTTTTACCTCATTTTTTGGAAAATCAACAAGTCTTGGCTTTCTTTATGTCCTCCGACACAGTAGACTCCGTGAACTATAGTTCGTAAAGGCAGAATGAAAATTTGTTTTTCCATGCCCAATGCCCCATGCCCAATGCCCCATGCCCTATGCCCTATTTTCATGAAAATCTTTGTTTATATATTTCCCTACGAGCATGAGTAACTCAGTATCTGTAAATGGTTTTGTTAAATAATCTGTTGCCCCGACCATCCTAGCTTTGAGTCGATCAATAAATCCATCTTTACCACTGAGCATGATAATCGGTAAGAGCCGAAATGCTGTTGAATGTCGCAGCATGGAGCAAACCTCGTACCCTTCCAATTCCGGCATAGCAATGTCGCATAAAATCAAATCCGGTTTGAGTTGAAAAATTAGATTGAGCGCCTCCAAGGGATTGGTGAGAGCGATCGCTTCATAACCTTGTGGTTTTAAGATGGAATTTATAGTCTCACCGATCGCGATCGCATCGTCAATACATACTATCCGTCCTTTGTATTTTCCCTCCAAGTGCCAATTTTCTGTGTGAGTATCCGGTTTAGTCGTAACTGAATATACTAGTTGTAGCCAACTCTGTTGCACATATGGATATATTGCCTTAGCCACGGTCAAAATGTCTCGGTTGAGATAGCGAGCCAGTTGACGCAGGGATGTTTTACCATCAGCCCAATGTTGTAGCTTACTCACGGTTGCTGCTGGTAGCGAGGAGTGTAGCTGAACTTTGTCAGATAGCACTGGCAACTGTTCGGGAGACTGAATATGTGGATAGAGTTGCTTCCACTCTTGCACCTGCTTGATAATTTTTGTCACAAAGGGAGCGATCGCCAAAGTATTTAATTGCGGAGCAAGTGGCGCATCCTGATGGAAAATAAAGTTACCTTGGTGTAAACTCAGCAGGTCAAAGAGGGTTTCATGGACTAAGCCGTGGATGATATTACCAGCTATCTTTGGGTTGATAATATTTTGCTCCAAGAGCGCCCAAAGATAGGCATACTCTGACGCATCGGTTGATGATAGCTCGGCAATTTGTTTGTCGGCGAGTCGCATCTCAATTCGGTAATAACGTAAATAATCATTAATCCGAGATAAACTACTTTCGCCTTCCTGGCAATAAATAATTTGACCGTTGAGGAAAAAGACAAACCAAGATTTTTGTTTGGAGTGATGTCTGATAGCTCCATCTCCATCCAGTTTGTTGCTATGGTGAGAGTTATAAGCTTCCACCCATAGTTGTCCAGTTCGCTGTCCCAACTCAATTAATTGCAAGATACTGCAAATATCAATTTCATTTAAATTTCCCTGCATTTAGTTAAAAAGTCCTCCTTGCAATGCCGTTGATATTGTGTGTTAATGATATCCCGCAGTTTTTCCATGTTTCGAGCAGGTAGTTTAAGTATTGATTATGCAGTATTGGAAAGATTTTTACCCTGTTCCTTCTTGGCATTAAGGAATAAATTAAGCTATATATCTTAATATTTCGTAATAGCTTTCGATAAAGCTAGTATTAACACGGAAGTCATCATCACTATCATCAGTACAGAATATAAAGACGCGACCAAGTCGCTTCTATAAATATCAAGACGTAATATCTCACGTCTATAGTTTTGTCTGTCTTGTTCTCCTAAACTTCGGTTCAGTGAGAGAAGTTAACAGAATTATTTAAGGTATATCCCAAAACACAAAGTTTAAGTGCATCAATAAAGGACAAAGGACTAACGGTGTGCTGTATTTAGCAGAAGTACAAAAACAGAAAGGTGGTTTACTCAGTGGCGGTGCCAAAACCGAACTAAAATTGCTAGCTTGTCAGCGAACTGACCAGAATTGGAGTACTGTGTCGGAAGAAGTGATTGGCGCTGAGGATGCAAGCAAATTAAATGATGGTGCTTTGGTATTGGTTGAACTGAATCCGAATCGTCAAGTGCAGCGGATTCAGGAGGCCGGGCGTCCATTAGTTAACATTTTGCAGAATTTTTCCCGCCAATTGGAGAAATTTAAGCTCAAGGAAGATGAGATTGATCAGTGGAAACAGTCGCTAACGTTTCAGGCGCAAGAGTTGAATCGCCGTGAAATGGACATGGAAGCACGCCTGGAACAGTTGCAACAAATGGAAGATGAGTTGCAACGCCTGGAGGAGCAAAAACAAGAAGTTGAAACATCCCGTGGGGAGATTGAACGGGTTCTTGCAGAAGTTGAACGCAACCGCCAGGAGTTGGAAGGCGCTTGGGAGCATTTGCGGGGTGAGCAGCGTCGCCTAGAGGAACATCAAGCGGACTTCCAACAAGGGACGGTTTTAGATGAGGAGCAAAGTCGGGTGATGAGTGGGTTACTCGATCGCTTGTCTACTCGCATTGCTCCCACGGAAACAGTTAGAGAACACCTCCATCTGGCTTTTGAATTAATCGAAAAACAGCAAGCTACTCTGATGCCACATTGGCAAAAACTGGAGGAGCAAAAAACTGCGATCGCTCAACAGCAAGCAGAAGTTGAACGCTTGTCAGAAACCTTTAGCGATCGCCAAAACGTATCGCAACAAGCCCAAAACTCTCTAGCGCAGCACACAGCCCAATTGCAGGTGAATACAGCAGACCTTACCAGCAAGCAAGAGTATGCTCGAATCATTAAAGAGCAGTTACGAAACGCCGAAGAGTTATATCAACAGATTCACTCTTTGGCTGCAACATCTGGTGATGTAGTTCTCGGTCAGCAAGTTGATGTGCAAGCTTTGGAGAAAAAGCCTCTAGAAGAACTACAAAAAATAGTGCAAGACTTGCAATATAAGGTGGAAATAGACGCTAGCTTTGTTCACGATCAAGAACAAGAACTGAAATATAAACAAGAAGCTATAGAAGAACTGCAAACTAAAATAAATCAAGCATCTGACCATGACCATATCAATTTGGAACTGGAACTAACAGATGAAAAAGACCTCTATGAAATGCTAAACTCCAGTTTGGTGGGACAACGCCGTAATATGTTACAGCATCAGAAGTTTCTCAAGCAACACCAAGCTGTACTGCGGCGGCGGCAAGGACATATTGTTAGTAATGAAGAAAGCAACAATAAAATTAATTTAGAACCGATTCTATTACAAATTGAAACCCAGCGACAACAACATTCACAGGAAATACAAAAGCTGGAACGTGAGATTGAGCAGATCCGTACTGGTATTGAGCTAAATCAAGGAATGATTGACAATCAAACTCACGATTTTGATCAAAAACGCCAAGAACTAAAAGCGATCGAGGAAAACTTGCTATCCCTACGAAGAGCAACTACTGAATGCTCTGGTCGAGTAAGTCTCTATGAAGAAGTACTACAGCCAATTCAGGATTCTCTGGATGGCTTACGGCAAAAGCTCCAAGGAATTGGAGAATCTTTGGATCAATTCCAGGAAACTGGTGACTCTCAACTCCAGGCGATCGCTCAGATGCGCCATACTCTCCAAAGTTTAATGTCTCAGCCAGAATTGCAAGCGTCTTAACGAGTTAGGAGTTATGGCGGTTGACACGTGCATGAAATACATCATATTAAAACCTCACCCCCAACCCCTCTCCTCGCTAACTATCTATTAGTCATAATTTTCTATAGCAATCCTAAATGAGTTACGAAAAATATTAAGCAAAATTTTGAGGAACAGATATTCTGTTATAGCGGTTCCCATTCAGATGCGGTACAACGTTATATCCCAAGGTGTAGGGGCACGGCATGCCGTGCCCCTACGGGTGTACCTCACGTAAACGAGAACTGCCATACAGTCAATTGACTTTTTAAGTGGTTTTGGTGGAATACAGGTAACATTATCAATCTTATTGGCTTTGTTGCAAATCAGAGTCCTATCTTTTTCTATCACAAAACGTTATACGCTTTACATACAAAGCTTTTTAGCCTGTTTCGTCGCCCCTTCAGGATCTGCTGATGAGCATTTAACTTGCATATTTTCAGATAAAAGGATTTGTGATTAAGTATTAAACAGAAGCTATAAATAGTTCTAAGTAACACCATTTCACTCACCATTCAATGTTGTTCGCGCAACGTCAGATTAGCGTAGCTTCTCGTAGAGAACATAGTTTCAGACGCGAATTTACACCCCGGCTGAGGCAAAAACTATTTGCAGACAAAGCAGTATTAAAGACTTTAATTCTAGATAATGATTAATTTTGGTAATAATTTATTGTATTATATGCAACACACTCGATTAACTTTTTCAACTTAGATGAAAGTAGTATGCTATGTTTTTATAAACTTTTATTCTTGATTTTTTTACATAAACATTAATTATATTATTTATATTTTTCTTCAGAGATTACTGCATATTTTTGAAAATCAGTTTTTGATTCCTGATAATACATAGTAACTTATATTTCATGCAAATGACATGATATTAACTGCATACACTAATCAGGATTGGGTTTTACAAGCACAAAAATTACTGGAGGTTAATAACATGATGCTATTTGATTATTAGTCAGTATCTACATAAAGGAAGAAGATAAGTAGTTAGAGATTATTTATGATAATGTAACGATTTTTATATCGAGTTAACACTCATAAGAAAAATTTGAACCTTCGCAGACAGGCTATTGTAATATGTTCAACCGCAAAATCTTAGTTGTTGAGGATGAAAAAATCCCAGCCTCAAATATTAGAAAAAGTTTACAAACACTAGGTTATTCTGTTTCAGAAACAACTAAGTGTGGTGAAGAGGCAATAAAAAAAGTAGCAGAAACTCATCCACATTTAGTATTAATTGATATCTGCCTAGCTAGGGAAATTGACGGTGTAGACGTAGCGGATATTATCCAGAATCACTTCCATGTACCTGTAATATATCTAACAGATGGTTATGAATATAAAACATTACATATAAATCATCTAAGTGATCCCTTTACTTACATAGTCAAACCATTTATTGAAAGTGATTTACATTTTGCGATTGAAATGGCTTTATACAAACATCAGAGCAAAAAGATATTACACGAAGAAAAAGATAGGCTGGCGGCAATTATTAACAGTATGGGCTGTGCAGTAATTGTGACATATACAAATGGTTGTATTCAAATGATGAATCCCATAGCAGAACTAATCACTGGTTGGAAGCAAAGTGAAGCGTTTGGTAAAGATTTAGTAGAAGTTGTTAACTTAGTTGATAAAGATATAAAAGAAACAAATGAAAACTTAGCCATACATATAATCCAAGCAGGTGAAGTTTTAAATTTACCAGAAACCTCTACACTGATTACCAAAGATGGCAAAGAAATAACGATTGGAGATAATGTTGCACCCATCCACGATCAAAATGGTAATATTACTGGTACGGTTTTAGTTTTTCAAGACATCACCAAAGAAAAGCAGACAGAAGCGCAACTGATCCGCAATGCGTTTTATGATGGGCTGACAGCATTACCGAATCGTTTCTTATTTTTAGATCGCCTTACACAAGCAATTGAACGTAGCAAACGTAGAAGAGATTATTATTTTGCAGTTTTATTTTTGGATTTAGATGGCTTCAAGGAGATTAACGATCGCTTTGGGCATGGAATCGGAGATGATTTTTTAGTAGCGATCGCTAGACGTTTAGAGTTGTGCTTACGCAGTGTCGATACTTTAGCACGATTTGGTGGTGATGAGTTTACTATTCTTTTGGAGGATATTAAAGACGTTACCGATGCCACCAATGCTACCAAACGTATTCAAGACTCCTTACAATTACCACTTAACCTGAATGGACATCAATTATCTGCTACAGCCAGCATTGGTATTACTTGGAATTTTAGTAATTATGAGGAACCAACAACTGTGCTGCGGGATGCCGATATTGCTATGTACCGAGCCAAACGGCAAGGAAAAGGTACTTGTGTCATATTTAGCTAATTCGCCCTTTCTGATGCCACCTCAATCAAAGCATTCTGATTTTCTCCACAACTAGTTTCAGTCGGGGTTTAAATTGGAATATGCTACTCTAGTCGCCAATAAAGTGTATCGTACACAACTGAGAAGCCCAATTAGTCTGTCATGGAAAAAACTGAAAAACAGAAAATGCTTGCAGGCGAATTATATCTTGCGGAAGATCGGGAATTGGCTGCCGAAAATAAACGAGCTAGTCGTTTGCTGCGGAGATATAATTCTACAACTGAAGAACAGCAAGAGCAAAGGCAGCAAATTTTGCAAGAATTATTTGGAAAAATAGATCAGAAAATCACAATTGTGCCACCCTTTCACTGTGATTATGGCAGCAACATTTATGTTGGCGACAAATTGTATATGAACTACGGCTGTGTCATTTTAGACTGCAATACAGTTCATATCGGTGAAAATGTATTGTGCGCTCCTTATGTACAAATTTATACTGCTTATCACCCTACAGAACCAGAAATTCGTCTTTCTGGTAGAGAACTAGCTGCCCCGATTAACATTGGTAATAATGTTTGGATTGGTGGCGGTGCAATTATTTGTCCAGGTGTAACTATTGGTGATAACACAACCATCGGTGCTGGTAGTGTAGTTATCAAAGATATACCGGAGAATGTTGTTGCTGTTGGCAATCCCTGCCGTGTCATTCGGTATTTGTCCTAGAATTTAAAACTTAAGAGGCTAATTTTTTAGATTAAATTGGCATTTATTTATAGAAGACTTAAAAAGTCTGGTACTGTGTTATGAGAGTCAAAAAATATTTAAGAATATTGATACAGAAGCATCATAAAGTTTATTTGTCCATCCGGTTAACAGTCAACTAAACGCTTGAGTAAGTTTTTGTGTTTCCCATAAATCGCCAGATGTAAAAGCTTTTTTAAGCTCTTCTTAAATTAACAATAACCATTATGCTGCAAAATTATAAAAGAACTTGGTTAGGAAATAGAGTTGCAGTTTGAAAAAAATAAAGAAAAGCATTTAAACAAAAAGCTCTTAATAACATAGAATAAGCAGCATAATTTCTGATTTAATTATGTACTTTATTTAAGCTTTTGATTAAATCTAATATTAAAATAAAATCTTTAAGAAAAAATCTCATTTCATTAATATATGATCAAATACAAAAGATATGGAGTGTCTATGCGTTTTTCTCATGTTGCAGGAATTCTTGGTTGTACAACAGCAGCTTTTATATCAATTGCACCCATGCAGGTAGAAGCTGCAACTTTTCAGGTGAAATCAGGAGTTACTAGCATTGATCGTGACCACGAAGATATTCTTAGAAATATCGGACTAATTTTCACAGACACTAATAATACAGTCACACCAATTCCCAGCGATTACTTAGTTGGCTTAAGCATCGACTCAGCCACAAACTTCACGTTCAGTGACGAGGGCGGTTTTACTCCGCTTTCGGGCACAATCGAGCATACTGGTACTATTACCTTCAATAATCAAATTACTGTTGGTAACTTTTCAATAGGTTTTGCTCCAGGACGTACTGTTGAAAATGCTAGCGGACTTGTTTTAAGAGACACATTTTCTCTAAATACAATTTTGTTTGATTTGAGCGCTCCGGGATCTGTGGCATTTGATGGCCAAACTTTAACTCTCCCTGATGTTCAATTGCTGATTTCTCCAGAGTTCGCAAGTATATTAAACAACACTGAGTTGACAGGTTTGTTTGCTGGAACTGCACGAATTGATGCTCAAGTTGCTGCTGTACCTGAACCTGACAGCGTACTAGCAACTTTGGCCGCGGGTGCGGCTCTCTTGGCGGCTAGATTTTATACTCAAAAAATTAAATGCACTTGATATCCTGAAGCATGGCTAAATGCTGTTTAACAGGTGCAAGGGTATTCGCAGCAATCATTCCGCTAGCAGCAACAGCTGGTAAACCAATGCCGGGAAATGTCGAGTCTCCACAGCACATCAGCCCTTGTAGTGGTGTGCCAGGGCCAGGAAACATACCAGATCCAGCCGGAATCGCTGGGCCATAAGAACCTTGGTGACGACGCAGAAAACCCTCGTGGGTTAGAGGTGTACCAACAAGTGTGACTTCGCAACGGGAGCGAATATCTGGAATGATCCGCTCCAAAGCTTGCCACATAATTTCTGCACGCGATCGCTTTTGTTGAGCATATTCCTGACTTTTCCGATCCATCCCCTGCCAGATAGAGTATGGCTCATTACCAGGAGTATACACATGAATCACGTGCTTACCTGGCGGTGCTAGGGATGGGTCGAGAGTTGAAGGGATTGAGATCACCACAAGATTCTGAGGTGCTGTTACTCCTGCTTCCCAATTATTGACCACGATGTAATGACACCGCAAATTTGACTGTAATCCTTGGGCATCAATGCCTAGATGTAGATGCATGAAGCTATCACATTCAGGTGTCGCTTGTCGTTTGGTGCGAAACTGTTTGGGTATTGCCTTTTCTGGTAGCAATTTTAAGGTATCCCAAATTGATGCATTAGAAATAACTGCTTTACGTGCCTGGATTTCTTGGCGATCGCGCAGACGCACACCCACAGCCCGATTGCCTTCTACAAGCACTTGCTCCACATGAGCGCCCAGTATTAGTTTACCACCGTGTCGCTCCAGTCCTTGTACTAAAGCGTCAACTAAAGCACCACTACCACCAATCGGATAGTCAAGTACCGCGCCTGGTTTATACCAATCGGCAAACATAAATGCCACCTCTGCGGCACTCGTGCCATCTGCGGGGAGTCCAGAAAGCAGGAAACACAGCAAATTGAGCCAATTTTGTGTAAACGGGTCTTTGACAACACCATCCATGATCCGGCTGAAAGGCCCAGTCAACTTGATAATATTTGCAATATGTTTTGCCAGAGATGGGGCAAATCGGCTCATAGTTATAGCAGCACCCCAATCAAAGCGTAATGCGGCTGGCGACATGGCGGTTACTGCATTCACAAATGGTTTCATCACGCGCTGGAGTTCTTGCCATTCGGCTACAGCATCATCACCACGGAATTTCAGCAGTATTTCACAAAATTGCTCGCCACCAACCGACGTGTCAAAATCACCTTCTGGTAGACAACAACCCCAAGTATCGTAGGTTACGCATGGTAAATCGGAGCCAATTGCATCTAACACCTGTCTTAAGGGATTAGCAGAGGGGCTGTAAGACAGTCCAGAGTAGAGGGACGGGCCTGAGTCAAATTTGAAACCATTGCGCTCAAAAGTGTGAGCAGCACCACCAGGAATAGAGTGGCTTTCGCAGACTATCACCTCAAAGCCATATCGTGCTAAAAGAGCAGCACAACTTAAACCGCCAATTCCGCTACCGATGACAACTACATCTGTATTTTGCATATCCCTTATGTTGGCAACGATGGGTTAACTCATGTTTGGCAGTATAGCCGGTTCGTCAGTGGTGGGTGAGATATCAGAAAAGGCGATCGCATTCTAACGTACTCTCAAATGTTGACCATCAAAAATTATTCGCTACGTTAACGCACTAAAAAACATAGATTAAACAAAATGCAAAACTTCTTTTATACTACTCATAGTATGACTCCTGGTAGAATATGGCAAAAATCTCTATTTCTTTACCAGATGAACTACTGACTTACATCGACCAAAAAGTTGAAAATCGTAGTGCGCTCGTTGTCTTGTGCAGGAAGCTAAAATTATTATTGCAGATGAACCCATCGCTTCCCTCGATCCAGAATCTGCTCGAAAAGTCATGGAATTGCTGATCGAACTAAATCGAGAAAACGGAATTACAGTAGTTACTTCCTTGCATCAGATTCAAATGGTGCGTCAATATTTTAACCGGGCGATCGCCCTGAGAGATGGAGAAGTGATGTTTGATGGTGCGATCGCAGAACTAGATGATGATATGCTCAATGAACTCTACGGTACAGCAGTAGAAGAACTTGTTTTGAGAGGACATGGGGAGTTTTTAGGATAAAATCTTTGCTACAGCACTTCCCGAAGTTATGAGGTACAGTAATTGCTCGAATTATTGTTTATCTGTGTTAATAGTCTGTCAAGTTTAAATTGATGGGCAAGAAAGTTCGTAGTAAGCACTTCAGTCCTTATTTTCTAAGCACTAAAGTGCTTACTACAAACTTTTCATTACTAGCTTGACAGACTACTAATAGCATCCCAAGTATCTGTACCTCATAGCAGCAGGAAGTGCTGTAAGTCTTACAGTTCTACAGCTACTCAAGAAAACAACATCAAGATTAAAAAACTAACTAAGGATTAATCCATGAGCAGACGATTATTTATTCAACAAGCTTCTTTCTGACTTTGACCATCAACCAAGTTTTTGATATCTTCTAAAAGATTTGGCAGGTGTGATTCTGCTTTATAACGTCCTCGACCTCGATAATTATCTACACAAGTAATACCACTAGTTAATTCTTTAATTCCTTTACTAATTGTGACACGATTCCATCCTAACTCTTGTTCTGCTTTCAACTGTCCTCCATGTCCTAATGCTGCAACTGTTTGTGCTAGAAATTTACGTTTGGCTGCACCCCCTAACAATGATTATCATTATTATTGACTGTATATTTTATTTTCTGGAAGTCCCTAAATGTCCGTGATTACTGACGCATTACAAAGCAATCTCTCTATTTTCCTTGCTTCAAATCCCACTAGCTAGGCAGTTACCTTTTTTCTTGGTATACCTCTTCCTCATCGTAGTCTGACAAGAGAATTTCAACATCACGTAAATTCCTGATGGCATATCCACCCAAACCAACTATTAATAAACCTAGTGAACAGGTGGTATATAATAATGCTATTCCCGAACCATTGCTAGTCCCGACCAACCATCCAAACAAGGGCATAAGATGACCTCCCGGCATCATCGCTGGTTGAAAAACGTTGTCAGCAAGTGACCCAGCTATTAAAATAGCGATCGCTGAAACACATTGCTGAATTGTAGAAAGGGTGGCAAATACTCGACCTTGATCGTAGGGCTTGACTTTTGTCAATAAAATCGATGTGTTGGAACTTATGAGTAAAGGAAAGTTTACGGAAGAAAAAAATTGGGCGGGTAGCCAAATTTGTAAACCTTGAGCTAAACCAAAAATAATTTTACTAACACCAGCCCCCACCATTCCTAAGAGAAAACCATGAATCCGGGGCTGAAAACCGCCCCAAATACTTAACAGTGAAGCTCCAATCACACCACCAACTCCAGCAGCAGCAGAGATGCTACCTAAAGCAGTAACATTATTACCTGTACGTGCCAAAATCATGGGTGCATATAATGTGCTACCAATATCATGAAAAAACCAAAACAACGCTCCAGTAATAGTCATAGCTAGCAAACTAGGGCGTGTGAGAAGATAGCGAAATCCAAAGGTAATTTGCCAAAAAAAACCTTTATTGTCTTGGTTTTTCAGATTGCGATCGCTAAATTTTGGTTGAGGTACAGGTATTTTTAATAGAATAATTATAGCTACTACAAAACTCAAAAGGTCGATAATTAAAATGCCGCTAAAATCAATCACAGGATAGAGAAAACCCGAAAGAGCAGGAGCAATAGTTATCGAACTATAATGCAGGGCGGAATTCATTGTAGTTGCACGGGTATAGTGCTTTTTAGATACTAAAGTGGACATGGTGGCTAAATATGCCAATTCTTGAATTTCACTAAAAGCCGCGTTGACAGCACTCGATACATAAAAATGCCAAATTTGCAAATTATCAGTGAGATATAAACAAAGAATAATAACAGTCGATACAGCTGCGACTGTATCAGCAATTATCATCAAAAATTTGCGGTTAGCATGATCTATAATTAGCCCAGCAACTAAAGTCATGAAGATGCTAGGTAAAAACGTAAAAAATCCCAAAAGTGCTAATGTAGTTACTTGATTAGTTTGTTGCCAAAGCCAAATTGTAATGGCAAAACTAGTCATGTAACTACCGATAGTCGAAATTATTTGACCGATCCAAATAATAGTAAAGTTACGCATATTAAAATAATTCGTAATTCGTAATTAAGTTTTTTAACGGGGGATTTAGACTCCGCTACAAAACTTACAGCTTTCAGAAGCGGGAGACTTAAACCCCCAAAATTAGTTAAAAAAGTAAACATATTTTTAGGTGTGTGGCACGTTTCCACACATCTAAGATACTCATTAACAAATAATAAATTTACTAAGTTTTATCTAAACAATGTTTTAATTTTTCTGCTAAAACTTTGACGTTAGGTTCAGCCAGAATTGTGCCATGTTCACCTGGAATAACATGAACATTCAAAGGTTGAGAACTAAAATGGCTCCAATCTAAATTAGGCTCAATTATATTTGCGCTTATCTCCTCATTTTTATCAATAGATAGTTGCTGCTCGGCTTGAAATAATGTAATTTGCCCAGGATAAAATTTAGCTACATAGTCCATCAAAGCTCTTTTATGACTTTTAGTAACTTGTAAATAAGCGCGAATTTGCTGTAATCCGATATCTGGAGGAACAAAATTAGCTTGTTTCATCATATCTAAAACATAGTTCAATTGCTTTTCTGGCTTAACTTCTCGGAGAGTGACTTCTGAAATCAACAAGTCCTTACCAAAAAATTTAGCTGTAGCTATAGCGATATCAGCTAATAATTGAGCATCATCAACTTTATTATTCTGAAATTTATCAATAACAATTGGTGGTTTGGTATCTAATAAAGCAAGCAAAGCAACTTTCTGTCCTTGCTGTTGTAACTGTATAGCCATTTCCAAAGCTATTAACCCTCCCATAGACCATCCACCTAATAGATAAGGGTCTTGTGGTTGTATGCTACGCAATGCTTGAATGTAAAAACTTGCCATGTCTTCTATTCGATAGTAAGGCTCACATTCTCCATAGAATCCTGGTGATTCAAAACCGTACAAAGGTTGCTCTCTACCTAAATGACTTGCTAAGTTATAGTAACAAATTACATTTCCCCCACTAGGATGAACACAGAAAAAAGGTTTCTTGCTACCCAAAGGCTGAATAGGTACTAAAGGCAGCCAAGATTTTGATTCCGGTTGCTGGCGAAGAATAGCGGCTAGATGCTCAATTGTAGGCTCTTGCAATAAATCAGATAACGCTATTTTTCGCTGAAAATGCTTTTCAATTTGAGCAACTAAGCGCACTGCTAAAAGTGAATGTCCACCAATATCAAAAAAGTTATCTTTTACCCCTATTGGGCGCACTTGCAAAAGTTCTTCCCAGATATGTTTAAGTTGAAGTTCCAGCCCTTCACGCGGGGCTACAAAAGAATTTTCTGATTTTGAATTTAGGAAATCGGGATTTGGTAATGCTTGCCGATCTACTTTACCATTGGGCGTTAGTGGCAAGGTTTTTAACCGGAAAAATACACTAGGTAGCATATATTCTGGTAGTTTCTTTCTAAGAAAACTACGCCAATCTTGAATAGTTGTAGATATATCTTTACGAGGTACTATATAAGCCACAAGTCGTTGATTGCCTGTCTCATCTTCTCGCAACAAAACTACAGCTTGTTGAATGCTAGGATGTTGGCATAGTACTACCTCAATTTCTCCTAATTCAATTCGGAAACCCCGAATCTTAACTTGGTTGTCAATTCTGCCTAAAAATTCTAGATTACCATCTGCTTGATAGCGTACTAAATCGCCAGTTTTATATAGCTTTGCTTCTTGCTGTTGGCTAAAAGGATGAGAAATAAATCGCTCGGCTGTCAGTTCTGGCTGATTCAAATAACCTCGTGCTAAACAATCACCACCAATATAAAGTTCACCAGATACACCAATGGGTACAGGTTGTAACTGTGAGTCTAAAACATAAACCTGCGTGTTGGCGATCGCTTTCCCTAAAGGTACAGTTTGAGAATTCAAATCAATCTGCTCAATCTGATAAGTTAATACCCCAACTGTCGTTTCTGTAGGCCCGTAATGATTAAAAATCTTGCAATCAGAAGCAAATTGTTGAATCTTTTTAATTAATTCCCAATTGCAAGCTTCTCCTCCTAAAATCAACCGCGCTTTTGGTAGTAAATCTTGAGCGGAATCAGTCAGTAATGCCTCTAGATGTGAAGGTACAATTTTTAAACAATCAATTTGATGCTGACGGCAATAATCAGCTAACGCCTGTCCATTGGTAGCACGTTCAGTTGAGATGATATGTAAGCAACCACCACTACACAAAGCAGGGAAGATAACTGTGTTACCCAAATCCGCCGCTAAAGTTGAGACTAATGCAAAACTTGCATTAATTGGTAAGTCTAATATTTGTTGAATACTGTGTAGATAATTGAGGATTTGCCGATGCTCAATCGCTACTCCTTTGGGCTTACCTGTGGAGCCAGAAGTATAGATGGTGTAAGCTAAGTTTTCACCTGTGACATTACTGAGTAGATTGTCATGGCTTTGGCTAGTAATTTCTTTTTCATCTGTGTCTAAATACAGAACAATAGAAACGCTAAGTGCAGGGTGTTGCTGTTGAATAGTACTATTAGTTAACAATATCTGTACTTGAGCATCCTGTAACCGCCCTATCAAGTTAGATGTGGGAAAGCTTGGATCTAATGGTAAATATGCACCACCTGCTTTGAGAATGCCGAGGATTGCTACAATTGCTTCTAGCGATCGCTCCATGCAGATAGCGACGATTGTTTCTGGTTTAACGCCCTGTTGTTGCAGATAATGGGCGATTTGATTGGCGCGACAATTAAGTTCGGTGTATGTAAGTTGTTGCTGCTCAAATACAACAGCAATGTTGTTAGGGGTACTTTTTACTTGCACCTCGAAGAGTTGGTGAATTAATTTGTCTTGGGGAAAGTCTGTTTTAGTATTGTTGAATTCATATAGTAATTGCTGGCGATCGCATTCTGTGAGAATATCTAATTGACTAATGCTAAGTTCTGGATTAGCGATCGCACTTTCTACCAAAGTCTGCAAATGTCTGGCAAAGCGTTGCATATCTTCGGCTTTAAACAAGTTAGCATCATAATGGAGTGCTGCTAACAGAGTATCTTCTTGCTGAATCGATAATTTAACGTTGAATCTTTCTGTGCAGACATACTGCTGGTAGAGGGAAAATGATACTTCCCCAGCAGAGTATTTTATTGATTGCTCTTGAAAATCAAAACTAAATGGAAACCAAGATAACTCTGCTAATTTTTCCCATGTAAAATACTCCTGCCATTGAGATATATCCTGTGTCCCTTGAGCAACCTGCATTAATATGTCAGAAAATTTGTAGTCTGTTTGCAAACTACATTGCAGTGGTAAATATTTGGCAAATAAACCAATTGCTGTCTCTAACTCTTGGTATTGACGACCATTATACCCTTTGCCAATAATCATATTTGGCTGTTGGGTAAATCGCCAAAGTAGTACCAACCAGCAAGCTAACCAAAATGTCGAGGTTTCTGTACTGTATTGCTGAGTCAGCTTTTTAATTTTGGCGTAGGCGTAGCCCGTCGTAGACATCGCACTTTGCGAAATTTTACATTCAACGGAGTTAACTGTAAATGATTCAGAATCAACTAATGATTTAGACGTAAAAGGCAATTTAACATGAGGTAAATTTGAAAAATCCTGTTGATTCCAATAGTTTTCATCTGCTAATTCATTATCTTCTAACAATTGATTCTGCCATTCTGAAAACTGTACATACTGGACAACTTCTTCTAATTCTTCACCTTGGTAAAAATATGCAATTTCCTTGATTAAATTCTGAAGTGAGCAAGCATCGGCACAAAGGGCTGATATAGTAAGTAATAAAATTCGCTTTGTTGCCGATAGGCTGATTAAGTAAGCTTGTAATAAAGAGCCTTGCTCAAGTTGCAAAAATTGGAGTCTTTCTTGCTCGAATAGACTATTAATTTGTGACTTTTGCTGTTGTGTATCCCAACTATTAAGATTAACCTCATGCCAAACAAATTTACTTTCATCTACTATCACCTGTAAAGGTGTGGCTATACCCTTGGGACGGATAAATTTTGTCCGAAGTATTTCGTGTCGATTAATAAGTTTCTCTAAAGCTGCTTGCAGAATTTCTATATTTATGTTGCCTTCTAAAGAAATTGCACCTTGAACACAATAAGCAGAGTTAGCTTTTTGTAGATACCAAAGATGTTTTTGTTGGGGTGAAAGTCGAAAACCATTAATCACTTTTTCTTCTAACTGCATTTTTTTATTTAACCTCTCTTAATTCAATATCTTGAGCATTTACAATTTCGCCCATAGCTACGACAATTTTTCGCACTCCCACAAAGGAATTGCGCGCGTGTGCAGCTAGCATATTGTCGAGCATTAAGACATCACCTTTATGCCAAGGGAAAGTAATTTCAGCTTGCTTGTAAACAGCAGTAATTTCGTCAATTACTGATTGTTCAATTGGTGTACCATCACCGTAATAAACATTTCGGGGTAGGTTGTCTTCGTCAAATAACGACAACAGAGATTCGCGTACTGATGTATCTAAATAAGCAATATGATGTAACTGAATTTGATTAAAAAATACCCATTCGCCTGTTTTGGGATGTTTAGCGATCGCTTGCCGAATTTCTCTAGTTTTTAAACCGCCGTCTGCTTTCCATTCCCACTCAATTCCATTCTGAAAACAGAACTTTTCTACTGCTAATTTGTCAGTGGTGTGGAAGAAATCTTGCCAACCAACATCTAGCCCTTCTGTGTAGTTACGGACATACATTAATCCCTTTTGGGCAAATTTTTCTCTAATTTTATCATCTAATAACTGGTAAACTTTTCGACAATCAACAATTGGTGTTTCTCCACCTTCTGGCGCTGGTTGTACACAGTAAAACCAAATTTTCATTGGCCATCTGTGAATATGGGAGCTTTCATTGTGGAATAAAATCGCTTTATCTGCTGGATAAGGAGTAGAACCGTAGACTTTACCACCTAATTCTTCACGGGGTAAATCGCCATATTCACCAAATAATTCTGGACAAATAGCTTGAGCAAAGTTTTCAAAATTAGCTACTGAATTGAGATTAAATCCTCGAAAAAGGATAGCACCATGTTTAAGTAAATTAGTTTCGATAAATTGGCGATCGCTTTTAGCCCAATCGCCTACATCAAGGTCAGAAACATTCGGTTGGCAAAGTAAAGGTAAAGTTTCTCCTCCTTGGAGATAATCAGTTTTGACTAATTTCTCTTGAGCCAAATTGATCGCTTTTGGCTTGACCGTTTTGAATTTTTGGAAGTTAACCGCCTGACGTTTTATTTTTTCACTGATTTGTTGTTGTCTTTCGTCTGGAGTAATCATTTCTAAAGAGTTAATCTTGGTATCTGGCTGTGTCACAATGTTATTGAGGAGGCTGATAAAATTACTAGACATCCGAGCGATCGCATCAGTATCAAATAAATCTGTTTTATATTTCCAGCCAAGGGAAATTTTCTCTTCTGTTTCTACCGCAAATAAAGCTAAATCAAATTTTGACTGTCCATCTTCAACTTCCAAAGGATGTAATGTCAAATTAGAAAGTTTAATCTCTGGTGTTAGGGTATTCTGCAAAACAAATAATACTTGAAACAGAGGATTTTGCTGTAAATTTCCCTCTGATCGTAACTCTTCTACCAGTTTCTCAAATGGCAAATCTTGGTAAGCGTAAGCTTGTAAAGTAACTTCGCGTACTCGCTGCAATAACTCTCGAAAACTAGGATTACCGCGCATATCTGTACGTAAAACTAATAGGTTAATAAAAAAACCAATTAGTAATTCAGTTTTACTCTGATTACGATTAGCAATATCAGTACCGACAACAATATCATCTTGATTGGTATAGCGGTAAAGTAAAGTTTGCAAACCTGCCAGTAAAGTCATAAACAAAGTGACATTTTCCTGGCGAGTGAGTTCTTGAATTTTCTGCGATAGTTCTACGGTTAATTCAAAATCGTAACTAGCGCCCTCGAAACTAGGAATCTCTGGTTGAGATTGTCGTGTAGGTAACTTCAATGTCGGTAAATTACCGCCTAGTAACTGTTGTTTCCAATAAGCTAGTTGAGTTTCTAAAACTTCTCCTTGTAACCATTGATGTTGCCAAACAGCAAAGTCGGCATACTGGATTTTTAAGGATGGAAGCGGCGAAGATTTACCAGCACAGAAGGCTTCGTATAAAGTTGCGAGTTCTTGAATTAACACTCCTATTGACCAGGCATCAGAGATAATGTGATGCATCGTCAGCAGCAGCACATATTCTTTCTGACTTAACTGTAGTAGCTTGATGCGTAGCAACGGGCAACAACTTAAGTCAAAGAGCTGCAATTCTGACTCAGTTGCTAATAGTTGCACTTGGGCTGCTTGCTCTAGAGGTTCGAGTGTTTGCAAATCTACAATTGGCAATGGCAAATTCAAGCTAGGAGTAATAATTTGAATTGGTTTCCCTTCTACAGCAACAAAATTAGTTCGTAAAATTTCATGCCGTTGCACAACTTCATTGAAGCTACTTTCTAAGGCGGCTATATCAAGTACACCAATAAGGCGGACAGGCGCAGACATATTGTAAAGAGGGCTGTTTAGCATTAGCTGACTGACAAACCACAGCCGTTGTTGAGCGAAGGATAGAGGTAAATCTCTATTCCGAGAAACAGGTTCAATAGGAGGATATTTAATAATTTGTGCAGTCTGCAACTGTGTATTGATGCTTTGGGCTAACTCAGCAATAGTGGGTGATGCAAATAACCAACTTAATGGCACTTCCAGATTGAATGTGTCTCTTACCCGTGACATCACTTGAGTTGCTAGCAGCGAGTGTCCTCCGAGTTCAAAGAAATTATCGTAAATACCAACTCGCTCTACTTTCAGCACTTGCGACCAAATTTGCGCCAGCATTTCCTCAATGGGTGTGCGTGGGGCAACAAATTTTTCTAGCAGAGTGCTGTCTAACTCTGGCTTTGGCAGGATGCGGTGGTCTATTTTGCCGTTGGGAGTCAGGGGTAAGGATTCCAGCAGTACAACAGCACTCGGTACCATGTACTCTGGTAGCTTTGCCTTCAGAAAGTGACGCAGTTCTGGGATTGTGGGAGATTGTTCCACCTGTGACACTATATAAGCCACTAAACGTTTGTCGCCCGGTTCATCCTCTCTTACTACCACCACCTTTTCCCACACGCCTGGGTGTTGCGCCAGTAATGCCTCAATTTCTCCCAACTCAATGCGAAAGCCCCGAATCTTGACTTGGTTATCTATGCGTCCTAAATACTCTAACTCGCCATTGGGCAAATAACGTGCCTTATCTCCTGTTTTGTATAGTCGTGCTTGGGGGTTTTTGCTAAAAGGATTAGAGACAAACCGTTGTTGTGTCAATTCGGGACGATTTAGATAACCACGCGCTACCCCTTCCCCACCAACGTACATCTCGCCTGGAACACAAATTGGTACTGGCTTTTTATATTCATCCAGGACATACATCTGTAAGTCGGGAATCGGACAACCAATTACACTTGCCGTGCCATGCAAATCGGCTTTACTCAAGGGGCGATAGGTAACGTGTACAGTGGTTTCTGTAATTCCGTACATATTTACCAATTGGGGCATCTGGTCGCCGTGGCGTTCAAACCAAGGCTGCAAACTCTTGAGTTCTAAGGCTTCTCCACCAAAAATTACTAGGCGCAACTTCAAGTCGTCAATAGTCGCGATCGCCTGTTCTACTTGAATTAACTGACGGAAGGCCGAAGGAGTTTGATTGAGAATTGTGACTTTTTCTTGACACAATAATTCATAAAAGGATTTGGGCGATCGCGTCACTAAGTATGGCACTACCACTAGTCGTCCACCATACAGCAATGCACCCCAAATTTCCCATACGGAGAAGTCGAAGGCGTATGAATGGAACAGTGTCCACACATCATCTTGATTGAAGTGATACCAAGAGTTTGTCGCTGCAAACAGACGTACTACATTAGAGTGATTGACTAAAACGCCCTTGGGTTTACCTGTTGAGCCAGAGGTGTAGATGACGTAGGCGAGGTGGGAAGAATTGAAAGTTTGAGATTTATAATTTGAGATATGAGATTGAATAATTTCCCAATCTGCATCAAGGCAGAGAATTTTGGCTTGATGGTCGGGAAGTTTTTCTAATAGGTGCTTTTGGGTTAATAATACCTGTACTTGGGCATCTTCTAGCATGAAAGCTAGGCGTTCTTGGGGATAGGTAGGGTCTAGGGGAACGTAAGCACCACCAGCTTTGAGAATACCTAATAAACCTACCACCATTTCTAGCGATCGCTCCACACAAATCCCAACCAGTACTTCTGGTTTTACCCCCAGAGTTTGCAAATAGTCTGCTAATTGGTTAGCTTGTTGATTTAATTCACGGTAAGTTAACTGTTGCTGTTCAAATATTATAGCGATCGCATCAGGTGTTTTTTCTGCTTGTTGTTCAATTAACTGATGAATACACAAATTCTCTGTCCAGTCTGTTTGAGTATCATTCCACTCCACAAGCAGTTGATGTTGTTCAGATGCGGTTAATAATGGCAACTCAGAGAGCTTGGTTTGAGGATTAGCAACAATACCAAAAAGCAAGTTCTGGAAATGCTTGATCATTCGTGCAATTGTAGCTGGCTCAAATAATTCCGTACTATACTCTAAACTCCCAATAATTTCGCCATCGGTTTCCGCCAAAGACAGATGTAAATCAAATGCTGCTGTTTGATTTTCGTCATCCACCATGCTTAAAGTTAAATCAGGTAACTCCAGTGCTTGCATAGGTGTATTCTGGAGTTGAAAAACCACCTGAAACAGAGGATTATAGCTGAGGTTACGCTCTGGTTGAATTTCTTCTACTAATTTTTCAAAAGGAAAATCTTGGTGAGCATAGGCTCCTAATGTCACCTCGCGTACTTTAATTAGCAAATCTCGAAATGTTGGGTTTCCACTTAGCTCAGTACGCAACACCAAAGAGTTGACAAAAAAACCAATAAGTTTTTCAATCTCGGCTCGGTTGCGGTTAGCAATAGGCGAACCAATGCATATATCATCTTGACCTGTGTAGCGGTGCAATAAAACTTTAAAGGCCGCTAGCAAAGTCATAAATAGAGTTACCCCTTCACTGCGACTTAGGGAATGTAACGCCTTGGTTAAATCTTGTGGTAAAACAAACGATTGAGTCGCGCCTCGAAAACTGGGAATTGCTGGTCGTGGTCGGTCAGTGGGTAGGCGCAGCATCGAAAGATTATCTAGTTGCTGCTTCCAGTAAGCTAGCTGAGTATCCCAAACCTGACCTTGTAGGCGCTGTCGTTGCCAAACTGCAAAGTCGGGGTATTGAATTGACAACTCTGGTAGAGGCGATTGTTTGGAACTACAAAAAGCTGGATAGAGTGCAGCTAATTCATCTACTAGCACCCCCATTGACCAAGCATCAAAGATGATGTGATGCATTGTAAACAACATCACATATTCTGTTTGACTCAACTGTAATAACTTCACCCGTAATAACGACCCCTGCACCAAGTCAAAGGGAAGAAGCGACTCTTGATTAATTAACTGGTGTACTTCTTGTTCTTGCGTTGACGATGGTATGCTGCACAAATCAACCACAGATAGTTTCAAGCTCAAAGATGAAGCAATGATTTGAACTGGTTTCCCCTCTACAGAAGTAAATGTAGTTCGTAGAGCTTCATGCCGTCTAATAATTTCATTGATGCTTAATTCTAGTGCCGTTACGTTTAGCTTACCTTGCGATCGCACAGCACTAGAAATATTATAGAAGGGGTTCCCTGGTTGCAGTTGTTCAATTAACCATAGCCTCTCTTGAGCAAAGGATAAAGAAAAAGAGTTAGATTCTCGACTTTGGGCTGGGATAATTGTGGGTACAACTTTTTCTGTTTGCTGGTTCAGCCGTTGCAGTAGTAGTTCGCGCTTTTCAGGAGAAAGAGCCGCAATTCGTTTAGTAATATCTGTCATGGTTTTCGTTCTCCCTGATTAAATATTGGCGTTGCATAATGGCGAGATGATTTTTTTCACGCGGAGGCGCAGAGGCGCAGAGAGGATAAGGAGTTTTAGATTTCAATACATAATATTTCATCCCTTAATTCAGCAACGCCAATATTTTCAGCACTGAGAATAGATGGAATTTGGTCTTCTGGCATTTGTTCGAGTTCTGCCAACATCTGCTCTAGTAATTCGCTATCTACCTGCTCTAGCTGTTTTTCAGCAATAATTATTGCTAACTCGGCGACTGTGGGAGTTGCTAACATTTGGCGTAAAGATAGTTCCAACCCAAAAGCGTTATAAAGGCGAGAAGTAACCTGCGTTAACAGCAGAGAATGTCCCCCTAAATCAAAAAAGTTGTCGTGGATGCCAATTTTTTCTAATCTCAAAACCTCAGTCCAAATTCCTGCTACGACTTGCTCAACTTCAGTACAAGGTGCTACAAATGTTGCTTCTAATTCTGGTCTGACTTGTTCAGGTGCTGGTAAGGCTTTACGGTCAACTTTACCGTTAGATGTTAGGGGTAAGGTCTTCAGCATCACAAAGACTGCTGGCACCATATAATCAGGTAACTTTTGTTTGAGGAAGTCACGTAAATTACTGGATTTGGGGATTTCTGATTTTGAATTGGGAACTACATAACCGATAAGGCGTTGATTACCAGATTCATCCTTATGAGCCACAACTACACTGTTATAAATAGCTGGATGTCGGCTCAAAACAGCCTCTATTTCTCCTAGTTCTACACGGAACCCACGAATTTTAACTTGATGGTCGATTCTTCCCAAATATTCAATATTTCCGTTGGGTAAATAACGAGCTAAATCTCCAGTTTTATATAGGCGTGGCGATTTTGAACACTCAAAGGGATTGGAGATGAATTTCTCGGCAGTTAGTTCGGGACGGTTGAGATAACCTCTGGCTAATCCAGCACCGCCAATGTATAATTCCCCTGGTAAACCAATCGGTTGAAGTTGCAAGTTATCGTCAAGGATGTAAAGTTGCGTATTGGCAATGGGGCGACCGATGGGTATTGAACCTGATGTCTGTTTGTCATGAGGCACTTGGTAAATACAACATCCGACGACAGTTTCCGTAGGGCCATATTCGTTAAATAGTAGAGTTTCTGGCGCATACTTTTGCCAAAAAGCAATGTGTTGGGCGGTTAAATTTTCGCCACCAATAATAAAAGCTTTAGTTTTACCAGCGGCTATTTGCGGTGGTAACTGTTGGGCTAATAGTTCTAGTTGAGTGGGCGTAATTTTAATCAGACTATAGTTAGAATTATTTTCCAGGGCAATACTTAAAGCTTCGATGCCCAAATCTTCAGATAAAAGTTGCACTTGATTACCTACTAACAAAGGTGCAAATAAACCCGTGATAGTGGCATCGAAAGCAATAGAAGAATGAACGCAACTACCTTTACCTTCTTCAATAGGATAAGCGCGAATACACCAACACAAGTAGTTGATTAACCCTTGGTGAGTAATTAAAGTTCCTTTGGGTGTTCCGGTTGAACCAGAGGTATAAATTACATAAGCCAGGTTGTCAGATGTCAGCCTACTATGAGGGTTTTCCTGGCTGTGGAGAGCAATACTTTCCCAGTCTGTATCTAAACAAACTATATGCGATCGCGCATCTGGCAAACTTGGTAATAACCGCTCTTGGGTTAATAATACTGGCGCTTGGGTATCTGCTAACATAAAATCCAAACGTTCTTGGGGATAGCTGGGATCTAATGGTATGTATGCGCCACCAGCTTTTAAAACGCCAAGAATACCCACTAGCATTTCTAAGGAACGCTCAACGCAGATTCCTACTAATACCTCGGAATCAACGCCTAAATTCTTTAAGTAGTTAGCTAGTTGATTGGCGCGTGTATTTAGTTGAGCATAAGTAAGTTGCTGATTTTCAAAGATAACGGCAATATTATCTGGTGTGCGTGTTACTTGTTCCTCAAACAGTTGATGCATACACTTGTCATCAGGATAATCAGCCTCAGTCTGATTAAACTCAATTAGTAGTTGATGGCGATCGCGATCGCTGATAATACTTAACTCACTAATCGCTAATTCGGGATTAGCGATCGCACTTTCTAACAATCTCTCAAATTGCGCTGCTAAACTCTGAATATTTTCAGCTGCAAATAGATGAGCATCATAATAAAAATCTAGTTGGAGATCATCTTTGTAAATACAAGATAAGTTCAGTTTAAACTTATCTAAATAAAAATTAATTTGGAAAATAGACCAAATAATATTGTTGGTAACTTGTTTAATACTTATTTGGTGAAAATCAAAACCAAATGGCAATACCTGAAAAACTGATTGATTATTAAACTTAATTTGTTCCCAGTTATAATATTCCTGCCATTGATTAGCCTCTCTACTATTATTTATTATTTGTTGTATTACCTGACTAATTGTTTGTTTATTATCTAATTTAACCTGAAATGGCAAGTATTTAGTTAACAATCCAATGCTTGGTTGTAAATCTTGATATCTCCTACCATCAAAAGCTGTACCAATTATGAATTCTGCATTACCTGTTAGTCTCCAAAGTAGAGTTTGCCAACAAGCAAGTAAAAGGTTTTTTGAAGAAAATTCATGTTTTTTAACAAACTTGTTAATACTTTCTTCTAGATTTGGACTAATCTTTATACTAATAACTTGCGGTTGATATTCCTTGACTTTAATAATTTCTTTTTCCCAAGCTAGCTTAACATTTATCCCAATACTAAAATTTTGTTGCTGCCAATAAGTTTTACCAATTTCTCCATCTGCTGCTGTTAGTAATTCGTTTTGCCATTCAGAAATATCTACATATTGTAACGGTTCTTCAACTATCTCCTCTGATTGTAAACAAGCTGTATAAGAACGGCTGATTTCATCAACTAAGTTGTCTAAGGATGTAACATCAGCACAAAGCGCAGGTAAGCAGATCAGCATGAGTTGCTCATTGGCCGATAGTAATAACTGAGATATATGTAATAGAGAACCTTGTTCAAAATTAAAAGTTAAATCTTTTAATTGTTGAAAAGTCTCGTCAATCTTTGTTTGCTGTGCTTGTAAACTCAACTGGCTTAAATCTAATTCACTATGCCATGATATATTTCCTTCGCCAATTATTTGTAGAGGTATTGTTAGTCCAGGCAATGTTTTAAAATTTGTGCAGAGTATTTCATGGCGATTAACAACTTGCTCAACAGCTACTTTAAGAATTTTACGATTGAGATTACCTTGAATCATTACAGCTAATTGAATACGGTAAGTTTGAGGGTTATCAATTTGCTGCAACTGCCATAAATATTTTTGTTGTGGGGATAGTTGATAACCTTCAAGTGTTTCTTGCATATTTTTAGCCTTGACATGATTTTTATAAAAGTTTACACAGAGAAAATAGAGAAAAGTTGGCGTTGCTGAATCAAGGGATAAAATATTACTCCTTATCCTCTCTGCGTCTCTGCGCCTCTGCGTGAGAAAAATCATCCCGCATTTATGCAACGCCGAAAAGTTTAGTGATTAATGAGTTTGTGGCTGAATGGTTCAGCCATGCCTACTATTACTTTTCTACTGCCCTGAAATGGATTGCGTCCGTGAGCAACTAAAATATTGTCGAGTAGTAAAATATCACCTGATTGCCAAGGAAAAACTACTGTTTCTTGGGCATAAGCTGCACGAATTTCTTCCAATACTGAAGTTTCAATTACAGAGCCATCACCATAATAAGTATTATGAGGTAAATCTTCTTCTAAAAACTCTGTTAACAAGGCTTGACAAATTGTAGGTTTTAAAGTTGTAACATGAAAGAAAGCAGCATGGTTAAACCAAGATTTTATACCTGTAATTGGATGTTTAACAACGGCTGGACGAACTTGCCGAGTTCTGAGACGGTTGCTATCTTTCCATTCAAATTCAATAGCATTGCTACGGCAATACTGTTCTACAACAGCTTTCTCTGTAGTTTGAAATACGTTTTGCCAAGGTAGTCCAAATCCATCGTTATAATTGCGAACATACAATACTTGTTTTTCGATAAATTGTTCGCAAATCTGAGGAGAAAGACGCTCAAAAATCTTTTGACAATCAGCAATTGGTGTTTCTCCTCCCTGTTGAGCTACTGTCAGACAACAAAAGTATATTTTTTGTGGCCAAGTTAGACAATATGTGCTTTCATTATGGAGAAAAATACTTTCTTCAGCCGGATAATCGGTGGAAGTATATATTTTACTACCGACTTCGTGACGTGGCGATGAGCGATCGCTATAACTCATCGGTTCTTCCTTGGCGGTTACTTTAATAAATTGGTCTAATTGATCTGCTGTGTTGATATTAAAATCTCGAAAAAGTAAGGCTCTATTTTTAAGTAAAAGCTCCTCTATTATCTCTTGATTTTTGCTTGCCCACTCTATCAGATTCACATTCGCTACAGCAGGTTGAACTATTAAAGGAATATGTTTGCTATTAAGAAAATAGCTTGTCCGAATTAATTCTGCTGGTGAAATTTTGACAGCTTTACGGTTAGTTTCTAACTTTTTCAAACTTAACTGATGATTATTCATCATAAGGTTCTCCTTGATGATTATGAACGATGAGCAGACTGGCGTTTTATATTCTTTAACATTTGGATATTAGCTACTTCTATCTCTTGAGCTTTAACTGTTTTATGGACTCTTTCAGCTTGAGCAAAGTTGGCTGCGATCGCATCAATTTTCAGGTCGGCTGTAGTCACAATTTCTTTGAGAAGTTCTTGCCAATGAGCGACCATGCGAGTAATTGTGTCAGCAAAAAATAAGTCTGTACTGTACTCAAAACAGCCGCTAATTCCCTCTGGTGTCTCTACCAAGAAAAGCCCCAAATCATACTCAGATGTTCCGTTATGAATATCTAAAGATTGCAATGTTAAACTCGGTAATTCTAAAGTTCCTAAAGGAGCATTTTGGAGAACAAACCATACTTGGAATAAAGGTAAATGATTTTGCTGCCGTTCTGGTCGCAGTTGCTCAACAATTTTTTCAAATGGCAAGTCTTGATGAGCGTAAGCGCCTAAAGTAACTTCCCGTACCCGTCTTAATAATTCACAAAAGCTCGGATTTTTAGATAAGTCAGTGCGTAAAACTAACGTGTTAACAAAGAAACCAATCAATTTTTCAATTTCAGCGCGATTGCGGTTAGCGATGGGAGAACCAACTCGGATATCAACTTGCCTTGAATAGCAATATAATAAGGTTTTAAAAGCTGCCAACAGCGTCATAAACAGAGTTACTCCCTCTTCTTGACTCAGCAGTTGTAACTGTTTAGTCAAATCTAGCGGTAGCAAAAAGTTTTCCACTCTAGCTTGATAGCTTTGTTGTGCAGGGCGAGGCCGGTCTATGGGTAACTGTAAAGGCGGCAGATTTTGACCTAGTTGGTTTTGCCAATAAGTCAATTGTTTTTGTAACACTTCTCCTTGCAACCACTGACGCTGCCAAACTGCAAAATCAACATACTGAATCGGCAATTGTGGTAGTGGTGAGGGCTTCCCTGCACAAAAGGCTGTGTACAGTCCAGCAAGTTCCTCCAACCATACACCCATTGACCAACCATCGGAGACTATGTGATGCAGACTTAACAGCAGTATGTACTCTGTTTGATCTAACCATAGTAAGGTGGTTCGCAATAATGGACTTTGAGTTAAATCGAAGGGGGATTTTGCTTCTTCAGTGGCTATTTGTAAGGCTTTTACCTCTCGTTGCTGTTCATCTATGCCGCGTAGGTCTATTACTGGTAAGTTGATAGTTAGGGTTGGAGCGATCGCTATTGTAGGTTCCCCTAGTATTACAGGAAATGTCATCCGCAAAGTCTCGTGTCGCCGCACTATTTCATTAATGCTTTGTTCAAGGGCAGTAATATCAAGATCACCTGTGACTTTTAAGGCTTCTGTGTCATTGTATATGGAATTGTCTGGTGCTAGCTGGCACAAAAACCATAGTCGTTGTTGAGCAAAAGAGAGAGGTAATTTCTCATCTCGTGACACGCTTAAAAATGTTGGAGTCTGTAAACCTTGCTGTGTCTTGATTTCTTTGTCAATATCTCCAGACAAACTGGCAATGGTAGGAGACTCAAACAAACAGCGTAGCGGCAATTCAATCTGGAATGCTTCGCGCACACGAGAGATTACCTGGGTTGCCAGTAGAGAATGCCCTCCTAACTCAAAGAAATTGTCGCTAATACCAATCTTGTTTACTCCCAAAACCTGAGTCCAAATTCCGATGAGCATCTCTTGGATAGGAGTTCGTGCAGTTACATCTTTGGCTGCTGGTTCGTCGGCTCGAATTGTTTCAAGTGCCGGTAAAGCTAGGCGATCTATTTTGCCGTTGGGTGTCAGGGGTAAAGCATCCAGCAATACAAAAGCCGACGGTACCATGTATTCTGGCAATTTTGACTGTAAATAGTGGCGCAGTTGTGGTACTAATTCACGAGCTACTTTCCCTTGTAGGGGGTTATTGGCGTAAGTCTGCCAAGGACGGGGAGAATCAAGTTGCTTTAAAATAGACATCTCCGGAAAAGATTTAGAAACCTTAAATTCACGCGCAGACCTAACCCCCCTACCCCCCTTCCCTTGTAGGGAAGGGGGAATTAAAGCCTCTCTCCGCTTCGGGGAGAGGTTTGGAGAGGGGTCATGCATTTCTGTAGAAATACTCTGTTTTCGTTGCAACAAAACGTCATAACTGCCATCTGCATGAGCTGCTGACCAACTGATGTCCACAGAGTAAGGTAAGATTTCGCTTAATGTCCAAAAATCTTCTGGTTCAACTCCCATATTAGGAGCGATCGCTCTTAAGACCGAACGGAGTTCACCGACTGTTGTATATGCTGTCTCCAGCTTGAGCAATTCTAAAGACTTGACTTCTGTTACTAATCGTGCATTTGGTATGCGACACAGCCCCAATATTTCTGGCTGGGTTGATTCTAGTAACTCGATGAGAGCATTCAGCGTTAAGCTTTGCTGCTGCCAGTCTAACCAAGTCACATTTTTTGGAGTGCTAACTCGACTGCCAACATGAAGAATCACATCATAACGGAACTTGCTCAGTTCGTTATTGTAGCGCCCCTGCTTAGGTAGAATTTCTACATTTGTAATCTGCGGTAGATATTGGGACAACGCCAGGAAAAAGGCGGGATCAATTACCAATTCTTCCTCTTGAGCGAGGCGTTTTTGCACCTGCTGTTGCACCTGGGCAGTAGATAAAGAATCGCTAGCTGAATGCAGGATAACTGCCGTGTGAAATGCTTCTAGTAGCGGTAGACTACGCACATCCCCGACGAAGATAGCTCCCCCTGGTTTTACTAGCTCCACTGCACCTGCGATCGCCCGCAACAAATAATCAATGCTAGGAAAATACTGGATAACTGAGTTAATAATGATTGTATCGTAAGTTGCTGCTGACAAACCTGCAAAGTTATCTGCCATTCTTTGACTTAGAGTTACCTGCGACAGATGATACTCTGGTATTTCGAGTACTTTTTGGATGTAGTGCAAAGTAGCTTGAGAAAAATCCGTGCCTTGGTATTGGGTACAGACAGGTGCAATCCTAAATAAGATTAAACCAGTACCGCAACCGATTTCTAATACCCGATTTGGTTTGAGTGAGAGGATACGCTCAACTGTGTTGTTTAGCCAAATTTGCATTTCCTCGGCTGGAATCGGCAAATCAGTGTAACTGCTGTTCCAACCAGTAATATTAAACGCGGGATTTTGGTTTAAGGAGATTCGTTGATAACTATCTGCCTCAGAATCATAAACTATCTGCCACTGGGATATCTGCTCGGTTTCCCATTGTGATTTTTCTGATTGTTCCTCCGTACCTTGATATTGGGTATTCTGTACCACATAACTTACCAAGCGCTTCTGATCAAATGCGTCCGCTTGTGCTACCACTGCAACCGCTTGTACTGCTGGGTGTTGATTGAGAGTGGCTTCAATTTCTCCTAGTTCCACTCGATAGCCGCGAATTTTCTCTTGGTAGTCAATTCTACCGAGAAATTCCACGTTACCATCAGGTAGCCAGCAGGTTAAGTCTCCGGTTTTGTAAAGGCGACTACCTGCTGTCTTCTCAAAAGGGTTGAAAATGAATCGTTGTGCGGTTAAATCGGGACGGTTGAAGTAGCCTTGAGCTAAACCAGCGCCGCCAATGTATAATTCACCAGGAACCCCAATCGGCACGGGTTGCAAGTGGGAGTCTAAAATATAAAACTGAGTATTGGCAAAAGGACGACCAATCGGTACTAAGCGATCGCTCGCTAAATCTCCTATAGTTTCAAAATAGGAACTATCAATAGTAGCTTCAGTTAAGCCAAAGGAATTAATCAGCCTGGTTTGGGAACCGCAAAAGCTACGGAATTTAGAGTACTCTGATCCGTACCAGCTATCAGAACCGCAGATAAGCAGCCGCATAAAATCGAGGCGCTGTCCGCTTTGCTCTAGATATTGCACCAAGTTTCGCAACACAGGCGGTACAAATTCCGCACAGTCTACTTTTTCCTGAAGCATCAAAGCATAAAGTTTCTGGGGTTCGAGCAGAAATTCGCGGGGACATAAAACCAGTTTTCCCCCAGAACACAAAGCGCGAATCAAATCTCCGGCAAATACATCGAAGGCGAAGCTAGCCATTTGCAAATGACAACTGGCACTAGAACGCAGTTGGTAAGCATCCTCCCAAGCTAGATAGGCATTGACTAGACTGCTATGCTGAATTTTTACGCCCTTAGATTTCCCCGTGGAGCCGGAAGTGTAGATAACGTAAGCTAAATCGGAGGGCTTTGGCTGTGAGATTTGATTTAAACCACATCCATTTTGAGAACCATAGTTTTTAAAAGTAGTGGGAGCATCTTGCTCCCATCTAGTAGTAGCGGGCAAGATGCCCGCACTACTCCAGGTTTCAAAATGGACGAGGTTTAAAATTGGTAGAGTTTCCCAATCTGTATCCAAACACAAAACTCTGGCGCTATGCAAAGGAAGAGAGTTTAACAGTTTTTCCTGAGTTAACAACACCTGCACTTGAGCGTCTTCGAGCATAAATGCTAAACGCTCTTGGGGATAAGCAGAATCAAGGGGTAAGTATGCTCCTCCAGCTTTCAAGACTGCCAAGGGTGCAATGATCATATCCAAGGAACGCTCAATGCAAATCCCTACCAGTGTTCCGGGTGCAACTCCCAAAGTTTGTAAATAAACAGCAAGTTTGTTGACTTTTTCTAGTAACTGTGCATAAGTGAGTTGCAGGTCAGCAAAAACCACAGCGATCGCATCTGGGGTACGAATTGCCTGTTGCTCGACCAACTGGTGAATACATTGCCCAGTCTCAGATTTAGGATTTTCTCTAGAAGAATTTTGGTTAAATTCCACCAACAATTGATGTTGTTCTGCTGGTGTGAGCATGGGTAACTCTGCTAAACGGGCTGTGGGATGAGTTATGATACCCGTCAGCAAAGTTTGTAAATGCCCTAACATCCGAGCGATCGCCTCATGCTCAAATCGGCGGGTATCATACCAGAGTTCTAATCTCAGGGCTTGATCTGGTACCACCAACAAACTCAAAGTCTCGTTGGTTTTTTCAAAAGACTGGCTGCTTTGCACTTTCAGGCTATCTACTCCCAGAGCGATCGCCGCATCAACTGGATAGTTCTCCAGTACATAGCCAATCTCGAACAAGGGTAAACCCCGGCTCACCTGACTCCACCCTTGCACCTGTACCAGTGGGCTGTACTCATACTGGATGATTTCTATCTGGTGATTTTGCAATTCTAAAAGCCAAGGCAACAACAAAGCATCTGGCAATATCTGCACCCGGAATGGCAGAGTATTGACAAATAATCCTACCATCGACTCTACCCCCGGCAAGGTAGCAGGGCGACCAGAGGAGGTGCTGCCAAAAATAATATCTGACTCGCCACTGTAGCGACTCAAAAGCAACGCCCAAGCCCCCTGCACCAACGTATTAATAGTTAACTGTTGCTGTCGAGCTAGTGACTGTAAGGCGGCTGTAGTTTCTGTTGATAGCTCAATTTGTTGGCGATCGTAGTCTTCATCTTGGCTGGGCAAGATCCCAGGAGCGCGGTCAACTTGCAAAATAGTCGGTTTACTAAAGCCCTTGAGTGTCTTTCGCCAGAACGCCTCGGCTTGCTTTAGATCCTGCTGCTGCAACCAAGTAATGTAGTCCCGATAAGGACGTGGTTGTTCTAAGTATAAATTTTGCCCTTGACAAAATGCCGCATAAAAGGCGTAAACTTCCTTAAAAACCAATGATTCAGACCAGCCATCTAATAGTAGATGGTGACTACTCCAAACAAACTGATAAGTATCTTCACTGAGACGGAACAAATTTAACCGAATTAGTGGCGCTTGGGACAGTTCAAAACCGCGCTGGCGATCTGTTTGTAAAAAAGCTTCCAGCTGCTTTTGTTGTTCCTGTGAAGAGAATTCTTGCAAATCCTGCTCCTCCCAAGGAAGTTGCACATCCTCGTACACAACTTGATATGGTTTCTCTAAATCTTGCCAAAAGAATCCAGTCCGCAAAATTGGGTGTCGGTCAACCACCTGTTTCCAAGCTTGTTTAAATGCCAAAACATTCAATTCACCTTGGAGAGTCCAGCTAAACTGCTCAAAGTAGACCCCTGATTGGGGAGCATAGATTGTATGGAACAGCAAACCCTGCTGTATGTGTGAAAGTTCGTAGATATCTTTTAAATTTGCTACATTCATAGAGCCGACCTCCTACCGACTTGGTTGAGTTTAGCTAGTAATTTGTCAAAATCTTTTTGGCCGATTTTGGCGGCTGAGAAATCGGAAGGGGTGTAACTACCAGAATCGGCAGATTTACAGGAAGCAATTAGCGATCGCAATACCTCTACAAACCCTTGGGCTAAATTCTCCACCGTACTTTGGCGATGTATGGCTTTGCTATAAGTCCAATCCATCTGAAGTTGATTGTTAGTAATCAAACAGTCAATTTCAATTAGATAGGAACGAATTGCCAAAGGACTTTGAACTGAGCCGATGGACTCAGGAGCGATCGCTAAGAGTTCGGACTGAGCCATACCAATATCAAACTGACCCAAGTAATTGAAACTCACTTCCGGTTGCAGCCTTTGAGCAATTTCCTCTGTACTGAGATAGCGCAGCAAACCATAACCAATTCCCTGATTGGGGATGCAACGCAGTTGTTCTTTAACTGTCTTCAGTACCTCTACTACATCGTCAATCTCGCCTAAATCTAGAGATACCGGAAAGACAGATGTAAACCAACCAACAGTGCGGGACAAATCTACATCTGCAAACAGTTCCTCGCGTCCGTGACCTTCCAAGTCAACTAAAAGTGAAGTTTTTCCAGTCCAGTTAGCAAATGCTTGTCCTAAAGCCGTTAGTAATACCTCATTGATTTGAGTGCGGTAAGCGGTTGGCACTTCTTGCAGTAAAGCTTGAGTTTCTGCCACATTCAGAGCAACTGATACTATACCAGCCGACTCCACAGTGTTAACTCCAGCCGGAAAATCTAACGGTAGGGGAGAAACCGATTTTTCACCTTGTGCTAACCAGTAATCAAGCTCTTGTTGCAATGTTGCTGAGTGTCCATACTTCAGCAATCGTTTAGCCCAGTACTGAAACGAAGTACTCTTAGCAGGAAGTTGGATTGTCTGTCCTCGGCTAAGTTGAGTGTAGGCTGTTTGGAAGTCTTCTAGCAAAATCCGCCAAGAAACACCATCAACAGCTAAGTGATGGATGATAAATAGTAGACGGCTAGGTTGATTTCTACCTAAGTCAAACAGTGCAACTTTCACCAACGCGCCTGTTGAGAGATTGAGGCTTGCTTGTAATTGTGTAGCGATCGCAGTAATTTGAGATTGTTGCTCTGTTATAGATAATGCTGACAAATCTACTTGTAAAAAAGGCACTTCTGCATTACAAGTAGCATTCACCTGCTGCCAACCTGCATCTGTTTGTGTAAACCGCAACCGCAGAGCATCATGGTGTACAAGCAACTGCTGCACAACTTGCTGCAACAACTCCGGCTTAATAGTTTGGTGTAATACTAATAAATTTGCTTGGTTGTAGTGATAGGGTTGAGCAAAATTCTCTGCAAAGAACCAGTGTTGAATTGGTGTTAGAGGTAAAGCACCTGTAACTAAACCTTGCTCTGCTTGTACTGCCTGAGTTGTACCAACAACCGTTGCTAATTCTGCGATCGTTTGGGATTGAAATAATTGCTTGGGTGTTACTTGCAACCCTTGTTGATTAGCTTTACCAACAACTTGAATGCTAAGAATTGAATCACCGCCCAATTCAAAGAAATTATCATAAATACCTACCTGTTTCACACCCAATACTTCAGACCAGATTTGCGCTAAGGCTGCTTCCACTGCATTTTGTGCAGCCACAAAAGTTGCTTCTAACTCTGGTCTAATACTGTCAGGAATTGGTAATGCCCGCCGATCTATTTTGCCGTTCGCACTCACAGGCAAACAATCCAGCATTACAAAGGCAGACGGCACCATATAATTAGGCAGTTTTTCTTTGAGAAACTGACGTAAACTGCTGATGGATAAATTTGATTTGTCAGCAGGTACGACATAAGCAACTAAACGCTTGTCACCCGGTTGGTCTTCTCGCACCACTGCTAAAGCCGCTTCTATCTCTGGATGGCGGCTCAAAATAGACTCCACTTCCGCCAATTCCACCCGAAAGCCACGTATTTTTACCTGATGGTCAATTCGTCCCAAGTATTCAATATCGCCATTGGGTAGGTATCGAGCGATATCCCCTGTTTTATAAAGGCGTTGCGATGTCTCCGCAAAGGGGTGAGGAATAAACTTTTGTGCTGTCAAATCAGGACGTTGATAGTAACCGTTAGCCAATCCTGCACCACCAATATGCAACTCTCCCGGTACACCTATCGGTACTGGCTGTAAGTAGGAATCGAGGATGTAAACTTGCTGTCTAGCAAATGGACGGCCAATCGGCACCAAGCGATTGCCAGATAAGTCAGCGATGGTATTTTGGAAATATGTTGTATCAATCGTGGCTTCAGTCACTCCGTAGCAGTGAATCAGTCTGGTGTTGACACCGCACAAGCTCTGAATTGCTTGATGTTCTTGCACATACCAAGTATCAGAACCGACAATCAAAAGCTGCATAAAGTCAAGAGATTGCCCTGTTTGCTGGAGATATTTGCACAGGTTTCTGAGAACAGCTGGTACAAAATCTGCACAGTCAATTTTTTGTTGACGCATCAGTTGATAAAGTTCTGCTGGTGCTAACAGTAAGTCTCTTGGGCATAAAACTAGCTTCGCCCCAGAACATAACGCTCGTACTAAATTGCCAGCAAACACGTCAAAAGAGAAACTCGCCATTTGCAAATGAGCAGTAGCTAGCGATCGCAATTTGTAAGCTTCTTCCCAAGCAAAATAGGCATTTACCAAGCTGCTGTGAGCCACCATCACGCCTTTTGGCTGAGATGTGGTGCCAGAGGTGTAAATGATATATGCCAGTGCAGCCGGATTTGGCTGGGGATTTGTCTGCGAGTGTTGTTGAATAATTTGCCAATCGCTGTCTAGGCAGATAACTTTGGCACTGTGTGCGGGTAAATTTTGGACTAACTGTTGCTGAGTCAGCAGTATACTTACTTGAGCATCTGCCAGCATGAAAGCCAACCGCTCTTGGGGATAAGCTGGGTCTAGTGGCACATAAGCGCCCCCCGCTTTGAGGATGCCGAGAATACCAACTATCATCTCTAGGCAACATTCCATGCAGATGCCGATGAGTGCTTCTGGTGGTATTCCCAAAAATTGTAAATAATTTGCTACTTGGTTGGCTCGTTGGTTAAGTTCGCCATAAGTCAGTTGTTTATCTTCAAAAACTATTGCCACAGCGTCGGGAGTGCGTTCTGCCTGATCTGCAAATAGTTGATGAATGCACAAATTACGTTCCGTGTCAAGAGTTTCTTCGCAACTTGTCTGAGTACCACTCCATTCCACCAGCAGTTGATGTCGTTCAGTAGCGCTCAAAAATGTCAACTCTGAAAGCCTTGCTTGCGGATTGGCAACAATAGCGTAGAGCAAGTTCTCGAAATGCTCGATCATCCGGGCGATCGTGGACGGATCAAACAGTTCGGTACTATACTCGATTGTTCCAGTTAGTTCTTGTTCTCCTAGATATACATCTAAGCTCAAATCAAACTGTGCCGTGCCGCTTTCTACTGATATTGGTTTTAGAGTCAAATCTCCTAACTGTAAAGTGGGCATCGGTTGATTGTGTAGGGCAAACCATACTTGGAACAATGGGTTACGGCTTAAATCTCTTTCTGGTTGTAGTTCATCTACCAGCTTCTCAAACGGGAGATCCTGATGAGCATAAGCCGCTAAAGTCATCTCGCGGACTCTGTTAACTAGCTCCTGAAAACTGGGATTATCATTCATCTGGGTACGCAGTACCAGAGTGTTGACAAAAATTCCAATAATATCTTCGCTTTCAGCCCAAGTGCGGTTAGCGATCGCTGAACCAACTACAATATCATCCTGACCTGTATAGCGATAAAGCAAGGTATTAAATCCTGCCAGCAGAGTCATAAATAAGGTAACTCCTGCTTGCTGGCTAAAAGCTGTCAGTGCTTTTGCTAAATCCTGGGGAATTTTCCACGTTTGGGTTGCTCCTCGAAAGGTCTGGAGTGCTGTTCGCGGTCTATCTGTGGGCAATTGTAATGTAGTTAGCTGCTCAAGCTGCTGTTTCCAATAGGCTAGTTGGTTTTCTAGCACTTCTCCTTGCAACCACTCCTGCTGCCAGACGCTAAAATCTGCATACTGGAGTTGTAAATCTGCAAGTGGAGAGGGTTTGCCAATAAGAAAAGCTTTGTAGAGGGTTGCCAATTCTTGCAGTAATACGCCGACAGACCAGCCATCAGTAATAGTGTGATGCATGGTCAGCAGCAGTATATGTTCTTGTAGACCAAGCTGCAACAACTTCACCCGCATCAGTGGAGATTCAGACAAAATAAAGGGGCGCTGCGCTTCTTCTGTAGCTAATTTTTGTGCCTGAGTCTCTCGCTGATCCTCTGGTAAATTCTGTAAATTTATGACTGGCAAGCTGAAAGAGACGCTGGGGGCGATCGCTTGTACGGGTTGTCCATTCACCGCAATCAACGAAGTTCGTAATGCTTCGTGTCGCCGGATAATTTCTTGAAAGCTTTGCTCTAGAACGGTTACATCTAGCTGACCGCTCAAGCGAACGGCAAAGGGCAAGTTATAAAATGCACTCCCAGGCTCTAGCTGTTCGAGGAACCACAGCCGCCTCTGGGCAAAAGATGCGGGGAAAGCAAATACTTCTGCGGTCATAGCGATTGGATCTCCTTTGCTTCAGGCTGGAGAGAAGACAGCTTGACACGATGAGCATCTCGTGCAATGCGAGTCGGAACTATCACAGGCTTTTGAGTATTCTGTGCCTTAGCAATCTCTGGGGAGAGTGCGGCGATCGTGGGTAGATCAAACAAACGATGTAAGGGCAATTCCACCTGGAAGGCTCGGCGGATTTTAGAAATCACTTGCGTTGCTAGCAGAGAATGACCGCCCAATTCAAAGAAATTATCGTGAATACCAACCTGCGATAAGCCCAGAACTTCAGCCCAAATTTTAGCTAAGGTTTCCTCAAGGGGATTTCGTGGCAGCGCTGCTTGATTGTCTGGCTCTAGTAAGGGGATTTCAGGAGTAGGCAAAGCACGACGGTCAATTTTACCGTTGGATGTCAGTGGCAAAGCATCTAAGAACACAATCGCCGATGGCACCATGTAATTGGGTAGCTTTTGCTTGAGAAAATCACGCAGATTATCAGAGAATTCAGGATCACCAACAACATAAGCAACCAGTCGGCGATCGCTTGGTTGATCTTCTCGAACGATAACCACAGCTTGCTGTACGCCAGGAGCTTGTTTGAGAATTGCGGCAATTTCCCCTAACTCAATGCGGAAACCACGAATTTTCACTTGTTG
>Ga0209591_10000411_pt1 | contig 55531 bp, 43 predicted proteins | sample MAT01_FD_187207 | JGI IMG/M metagenome (GOLD analysis project Ga0209591, IMG submission 187207) | Freshwater microbial communities from Lake Fryxell liftoff mats and glacier meltwater in Antarctica - MAT-01 (SPAdes) (version 2) | ecosystem: Environmental > Aquatic > Freshwater > Ice > Liftoff...
TGGGGAGGGTAATAGCCGGCCTGCCGCGCGCATGCCTTCCGCCCGCTGTGAAACTGCCCTGGAACCCGCTGCGAAACTGCCCTGGAACCCGCTGCGAAACTGCCCTCCGCGCACCTGCTGCGCATGAACGCCAAGTCCGTTATTTTTGAGGGCCCTGGCCGCGCGCGCCGGAGCCCTTCCCCATGCCAACCCTCACGGACAAACTGCATACTTCGCTGGTTTACCTTAAAGGGGTAGGGCCGGCCAAGGCTGAGTTGTTGTCGGGCGAATTGGGGCTGTTCCGCTACGGCGATCTGCTCACCTTCATGCCTTTTCGCTATGTGGACCGCACGCAAATCCAGCAGGTGCGCGACGTGCAGGAAGACATGCAAACCGTGCAGTTGCGGGGCCGCATCAAAGGGTTTTCTATGGTGGGCCCGCCTCGCAGCCGGCGCTTGGTGGCGCAATTGGAGGACGACACCGGCACCATCGAGCTGATCTGGTTCAAGGGCGCGTCGTACATGGAGCGCTACCTCAAGCGCGACGCCACCTACACGGTTTTCGGCAAACCCAACGTGTACCGGGGCAAGTATTCGCTGCCTCATCCGGAAATGGAATTGGGCGAAGGGCCCTCGAACGATGCACGGCGGATGCAGCCGGTTTACCCTTCTACCGAAAAACTGAAAGCCCGCGGTTTGGACAGCAAGGGGTTGGAACGCCTGGTGCAGCAGTTGCTCGCGGAGCTTGGCCCGGCAGACCTCCCCGAAATTCTGCCCGGCGAAATGCGCGTTCAGTTCAAGTTAATCGGACGCGAGCGCGCCTTGCGCGACATCCATTTTCCACCCGATGAGCATGCGTTGCAAGGTGCCCGCCGCCGCCTGAAGTTCGAAGAGTTTTTGCTCATTCAGTTGAGTTTGTTGCTAAATAAGTCCGCGCTTGACCGGCAGGTGCGCGGCTATATTTTTGAGCGGATCGATGGGGTCTTTGAAAAGTTCTATCGCGAGCACCTCGGCTTTGAATTAACCGGGGCACAAAAGCGCGTGTTACGCGAGATAAGAAAAGATACGCGAACGGGGATGCAAATGAACCGCCTGCTGCAAGGCGATGTGGGCAGCGGCAAAACTATTGTAGCGCTGATGGCCATGCTCATGGCGGTGGATAACGGTTTTCAGGCAGCCATTATGGCGCCGACAGAAATTCTTGCGCAACAACATATGTTATCCATAACAGAACTTGTGCAAGGCTTGCCAGTGCTGCCCGGGTTGCTCACCGGATCGGTCAAGGGCAAGCCGCGAAAGGATTTGTTATCGGCGTTGGAGGCGGGTTACGTGAACCTGCTGATCGGTACCCATGCGCTCATCGAAGACAAGGTGGTGTTTAACAACTTGGGCCTGGTGGTCATTGATGAGCAGCACCGCTTTGGGGTGGCGCAGCGCGCGCGGCTCTGGGCAAAGAACACGCAACCTCCCCACGTGCTCGTGATGACCGCGACCCCCATTCCCCGGACATTGGCCATGACGCTTTACGGCGACCTGGATACTTCGGTTATTGATGAACTCCCACCCGGTCGCAAGCCCATTCAAACCGCGCACCGCAAGGATCCTGAGCGGCTGTCCGTTTTCGGGTTTTTGCGCAAGCAACTCGAGGAAGGTCGCCAGGTTTACATCGTTTACCCGTTGATAGAGGAGTCCGAAACTATGGACTACAAAGACCTGATGGATGGGTACGAAAGTGTGGTCCGCTCGTTTCCTGATTACCGGATTAGCATTGTGCACGGTCGGCAAAAAGCGGCAGACAAGGACCACGAGATGCGGCAATTTGTCAGTGGAAAAACACGCCTCATGGTGGCAACTACCGTCATTGAAGTTGGGGTGAATGTGCCCAATGCTTCGGTCATGGTCATTGAAAGTGCCGAGCGTTTTGGCTTGGCGCAGTTGCATCAATTGCGCGGGCGCGTTGGCCGCGGAGCTGAGCAGAGTTTTTGCGTGCTCATGACGGGCGACAAACTCAGCAACGATGCGCGAATCCGCATTCGCACCATGTGCGAGACTACGGATGGCTTCAAAATCTCGGAAGTGGACATGCGGCTGCGCGGCCCGGGCGATTTAGCGGGAACGCGTCAGAGCGGCCTTGAGGACCTTAAAATTGCCGATTTGGTTCACGATCGGGAAATTCTGGAAGAGGCTCGCAGCGCGGCACTGGCGCTGGTAGAGAAGGATCCGCAGTTGCGACTGGGAGTGCATGCTCCGCTCGCGAATTATCTGGTGCGCGAAAAGCGGCTCAAGGGCGACTGGAGTAGGATCAGCTGATGCGCAATGGCCAAAAGGGGGTATCTATGCTCAAACCATGAAGTACCCACTTGAAGAGCCGCAATCGGCCACTGTGCAGGAAATTTTGACGCTGTTGGAGACCGATGAGAAGGATGGGCTGCCACAAAGCGAGGCAGAGTCGCGGGCGCAACAGTTTGGGCCTAATGCCTACCAGACCATTCGGCAGCAAAGCCTGTTGTTGCTCTTTTTGCAGCAGTTTAAAAGTCCTATCGTCCTTTTGTTAGTTGTTGCGGCAGCGGTCACTTTGTTTCTTCAGGATTACATTGAAACAATATCAATAATAATTGTTATTATTCTTAATGCGGGAATAGGTTTTTTCATGGAGGTTCAGGCTCGGCGATCCATGCAGGCGCTGAAGTCAATGGAAGTTCATCTTTCCAGAGTTCGCAGGGCTGGCCAAACGTTGGAGATCCCTTCTGAAACAATTGTTCCGGGAGATTTAATTCTGCTTGAGGCAGGGGATGTGATTACTGGTGATGGGCGCCTGGTGGTCAGCAATCAGTTGCAGTGCGATGAATCTTCGTTGACGGGCGAGTCGCTTGCAACAGAAAAGTCATTGGATCCCTTGCCAGAGGGCACTGCCCTGGGCGATCGCAAGAACATGGTTTTTAAGGGTACTTCTGTGCTTAACGGCAATGGCCAAGCTGTGATAACAGCCATTGGTGGCCATACGGAATTGGGTACCATCACCTCGCTGGTGGATGAATCGCCTTCCAGGAAGACCCCTTTAGAGCGAAAAATAGCGGTTTTGACCCGGAAGCTGATTTGGATAACATTAGTTATGATATCCATTTTTGCGCTAACGGGGTTTTTGCAAGGGAAGCATTGGTTTTTGATTCTTGAAACTTCCATTGCATTGGCTGTTGCTGCTTTTCCGGAGGGTTTGCCCATTGTGGCTACCGTGGCATTGGCCTACGGTATGCTGCTTATGGCAAAGCGGAATGTCATTGTCAAGGACTTAAACGCTGTAGAGACACTCGGCAGTACAAACATTATCCTAACAGATAAGACTGGAACCTTAACGGAGAACAGCATTTCAGTGGTTGCGCTTTCGTTTCCGGGAAAGGATGTTCACTTAGATGACAAAAGCCAGGCAGGCGGTTGGAAAAGTCTGGAAGGAGGCGAGTATGCGGACAGTTTCCGGATGTTGCGCTTGATTGGAGCCCTTTGCAATAATGTTACACGCCCAGACAGTGACCAGGCAAGCAAACCCAAAGGAGACCCGGTGGAAGTTGCTCTGCTGCTTTGGGCAGATTCAACAGGCATAACGGCACAATCGCTTCGTTCGGAGTATGAGCGGGTGGACGAGTTGCCGTTTAGCTCTGAGACGAAAATCATGGGCACGCTGCACAAACATGGCGATGGTTTTTTTGGTGCAGCAAAAGGCTCTGTGGAGGACTTGCTGATGAGGTGCAGCAGCATCCAATTGCCTGAAGGAGTCTCTGGGATTACTGACGTGCAACGCCAGGAATTGTTAACGCATGCTGATGAATTGTCGGCCCTGGGACTTCGCGTCTTGGGATTCGCTTACGCGCCGGATGCCCCCTCAGCAATCCCCGATGACCTCGAAAATCTCGTTTTTACCGGAATGGTTGGGTTTTTGGATCCTCCGCGTCATGACATCAAGGAGGCAATTCTATCTTGCCGCAACGCTGGCATTCAGGTAGTCATGATTACTGGCGATCACCCGTTGACTGCCCTGAATATCGCGCAGAAAGTGGGTTTGGTTGACGGAGGCGAGCAGGCAGTCGTTTCCGGTAGCGAAATTCCTTCTCAGGAAGGGATGTCTGAAGACTGGCAGAAACGCATTTTGTCAACTTCAGTTTTTGCAAGGACGACACCGACCCAGAAACTGGATATTGTAAGCATCTACCAGGACGCAGGAAACATCGTTGCTATGACCGGCGACGGTGTTAATGACGCTCCTGCACTTAAAAAAGCGGACATTGGAATTGCTATGGGGACGCGCGGTACTCAGGTGGCTAAGGAAACAGCCAACATAGTTTTGAAGGATGATTCGTTTACGTCCATTGCGCACGCGGTAGCGCATGGTCGGGAAATCTTCCAGAACATCCAAAAGTTTGTGGTTTACCTGGTCTCCTGCAACTTGAGCGAAATTCTGATTGTAACCTCTTTTGGTTTTTTAGCGCCTGCGTCCATTTTGCTCCCTTTGCAAATTCTGTTCTTAAACATGGTTACCGATGTTTTTCCTGCGTTAGCGCTCGGTTTGGGTACTGGCGATAAGACCGTAATGGACAGACCGCCCAAGGATCCCAAGAGCCTTATCATATCCAATAAAAAATGGCTGGAGATTGGGATTTACGCAGCCCTGATAACTTGTTCTGTATTGGTTACTGTTTTTTATTGCCGGCAGTTTCTAACGGTTGATCCAATTGTCGTAAACAACGCAGCCTTTGTTACGCTGGCATTCGCCCAGCTTTTTCACGTTTTCAATTTGTCCTCTCCTCATTCAAACATCCTGGTCAACGAGATCACCCGCAACAAGTACGTTTGGATGGCTATTTTACTTTGTGCGGCCTTGATCGTCGTTGTTTTTGAGGTACCCCAATTGCGCCTTGTTCTTGGGTTGGAGCAGCTTGCATGGAGGGTCTGGGCGCTAGCCTTGACCGCGAGCCTTCTTCCACTCGTGCTTGTACAGGCATTTAAGCTTATACAGATGGTGGGCAAGCCGGGTAAAGCTGATCGCCACCAGCAAGGTACCGCTGAGAAGGCCTAGATCTAATGGGGTAGCGAAAACTTACCTCGGCCCTTTTTTGCCGTAAAGCCCGCTCTGCGTCTTGGGGGCTTTGGTTTTAGCCTGTTTCGTACCGTTCATTTCGGACGAAAGGCCGTCGTAAGCCGGGCAGCTTTGGCGCTGGCAGCTTGGGTGGAGCATTAAACTGGCGACCAAAAAAAAGAAAATGACGCGTTTCATCGTAGTGGAAAGATACGGTTTAGCGCAGCCTTAGTTACCCTTATAAGCCGCTGCAAGCCTTAAAAACATGGGCATGAGGGGTCTTTTCCGGGAAGCAGGTCGGCTGAAATGCCCGTCCTGCAAGGGTTTGCGCGGAATTCCAGCATTTCTTTTTTCAACTGGATAAATAAAGGTCCGTGTCCTTAGTAATTTGATAAACAGGGATTTACAGATGTATTTCATTCTAAATGTTCATAAGTTCTAGTGTTTACGCGGGTTTCAGGCGAGCGGCAACGTTGGAGAACGCGGAAACCCTGTAGTTTAGGGGTTCGAGCGTTCATGCACTCGATTCACAAACGAAAAAAAACAACCATGAACAAAGGTGATTTGATTGACCAGATGGCATCCGATTCCGGCGTGAGCAAGACCCAGGCTACCGAAGCCCTGAACAGCTTCCTGACCTCCATTCGCAAGACCCTGAAGAAAGGCGACAAGGTGACCTTGGTTGGTTTTGGTACGTTCTCCATTACCAAGCGTGCAGCGCGCACGGGCCGCAACCCACAAACTGGTGAGGCCATTAAGATTAAAGCCAAGAAGATTGTGAAGTTCAAGGCCGGCAAAGAATTAGCCGAGTTCGTCTGATTTCGCGATCTTTCTCTTTGGAACAGAGGGCAGCCTATTCGGCCGCCCTTTTTTTATTTCCCGGATCCTGCAAGCCGCAGCTACTTCGTTTCGCGCAAATTTTAACACCCTCATTTACAGAAGTAAACTCCGGGGTTAAAATTTGCGCATGGCTCATTTTCAGGTCCTTTGAAAGCTCAAATCCACTGTGCTATCTTTTTTGTTGAATTAGTTGCTTATTTTAACAAGAGGTTTATCCCACTTATCTATTAAAACCAGGCCATTTGAAGACCCAAGAAAACGAAATTCGGGTGTATTACGACCGGAATTCGGACCAGGCAAAGAAGGTTTTGGCGTATGCCCGCACCATTACCCGGCACGTTCATGAAGTCGAGGTGGACAAAACACCGTTTACCCCGACCATGTGGAAGCAGTTGCTGGAAATGCTGGACATGAAGCCCAAAAACCTGATGAACAAAGCGCATCCCTATTACCAGATGAACGTCAAGGGCAGGGATTTTGACGAAGAGGGCTGGCTGAATGTGCTCATTCGAAATCCGGAATTGCTCATTGCGCCCATTGTTGTCAAAGGCAATCGGGCAATGCTGTGTAGCAATCCAACGGATATGTTGGGGATGTAAGGCAACAAAGCGCTTGAATAATCACATTTTGCCGTGCAAATCGGTGCGCGGTCAGGACTCCTGTTCAAAGTACAGATCGAAAATGCCGTTTTTCCCGGCATAGGACCGCGCCGCAGCCTCCGTTTCAAATGAGCAGATGGTATCGAAGTACGTGGTGACCGAAGGCTCGCCAGGCGGGGAAATATTGATGGCCTTGTGGTTTTCAGAAACATCTTCCGGACAAATGTTCAGCACATAATAGCGCCGTTCGCCCCCATCCAGGCTAAGCAATCGCAAAATGCTGCACTGGGCGTCAGGTGCGCCAGAAGCCTCGTCGTCGTAGCGGTTGGGCGGTGGTTTTGCCAACGTATCTTCTTCTATGGTTTCAGCAGCGCTATCGCCTGCACCCGCTTCATCTGATTTTCCGGCGTTGCAGGAAGCGGCTAAAGTCATCGCCATGAAGCATAACATTTGCCATGCCCAGCGCACCTTTCCCCCGATCAAGATTTGCGCTGTTTAAACGACCAGGTAAATTTGAATCGGCTCACTTCGGTGCCGTCCTTCAGCCGCCCGACGGTTTCCACCACGGCTCGTTGCCCTTCGCCGGTCAGGATGGCGCGTTCGACGGCATCAAAAAGTTTTTGGCCTTCGGTGCAAGTGTACGACACTTTTGAATCAGCTTTTTTGCCATAAGTAGCCTCCATGTGCACGATCAGCATGGATACACCAGGTTTGCAGCCCGCTATGGCCAGGATGGCCAACGCGCCCGTGCTCAACTCCGCAGACATGGCCTGGGTGGCAAAATAGATGGACTGGAACGGATTCTGCGAAAGCCAGCGGTAGGGCATGATCGCGGTGCATTGTCCGCGATCCAGTTTGGCCAGCCGCATTCCCGCGAGCCACGCAATGGGCAATCTGCTGATCAGGTAGCCCTGAAATTTCCAGGAGCTGTTCATCGTTTCGATGGCCTGCTGAACGGCCTTTTCGCGTTCGGGTGAAAGGGTTTTCGCGCTTTCCTCCACCGGGTTTACTGCAACAGAACTAGCCATCCGTTAAAGGTAAGACGCAAGAGTTTATTTAACATTCTGCAACAGGAAACGGGATCGCGCTTGCGAATTCCCTTGCTTTGGGTAACTTTAGCAATCTAATTGTCCTTTTTTTCCATCCATTAACCTTTTGACCGATGCAGGAAGCACCTGGCATCCTTGAAGACCTAGAATCCGACGTAGACGTCCTCGATGATACCGGGGTTCGTCTGGTGGTCCACAACGACGATTTCAACACGTTTGACTGGGTTATTGAATCGCTGATTAAAATTTGCAGCCACACGATGGAGCAGGCGGAGCAGAGCGCCTACATCATTCACTATCACGGCAAATACGCTGTTAGACAAGGCATTGCACGCGATTTAAACCCAATGCGACGGGGTTTGGTAGATCGCGGCATCAACGCGACATTGGAATAAGACCCTGTCCAAAAGCTTTTATTCAATCTATGCCTGTATTCCGGCTCCCCGCTAAGCCGGTTTTCCCCGACGCACAACTCGCTGAACCGGATGGCCTGCTCGCTTTGGGCGGCGATCTGTCGCAGGAGCGCCTTTTAGCTGCTTATCGCGCCGGAATATTCCCTTGGTACAGCCAGGGTGAGCCCATTCTTTGGTGGTCGCCGGACCCGCGATGCGTGCTTTTCACCGACCAGGTTCATTGCTCGCGGAGCATGCTCAAGGTTTTTAAAAAAGGCCATTTTAGTGTTACATTAAATGCTGCTTTTGAACAGGTTGTGAAGCAATGCGGCCGTGTTTTCCGCCCCGGTCAGGTCGGTACCTGGATCACTCCCGGCATGCTTAAGGCTTACGTTGCCCTGCACCAGGCTGGTTTTGCGCACAGCGCAGAGGCCTGGCAGAATGGCGTTTTGGTCGGGGGAATTTACGGTGTCTCACTGGGCAGTCTATTTTTCGGAGAGTCAATGTTCAGCACAGCGCCAAACGCCAGCAAGGCCGCGCTTATTCGATTGGCAGCACACCTGCACGCAGCCGGGTTTGCTGTTCTTGACGGACAGGTCGGCAATCCGCACCTTTATCGCCTCGGAGCCGTGGACATTCCCCGGAGGGAATTCCAGGATTTACTGGCCACCGGGCTGGATAAACCGGCACCTGAAGGCTGTTGGCCACCCCCTGGCCAAGCCCTTGTTTTGGACCCGGGTGGCGCGGCTGGCTGAAAAGACGTATCTTCGCAGCGCCGGAGAGTTCCCTTTAGTAAAGGCGAGCAGGTTTCCGGAAAACGTTTTTATTCATTCCGGCCCGCTTATCCGTTTGATTCGCCTGACGCATTGTCTTAGTTAACAGACAGGCTTCCGCCCCGGCCGGACCCAAATTTCCTTTGTGCTTTTTACTGATTTTAACCTCGATGCACGCCTTGCGGCGGGCATCCGCAAAGCAGGTTATACCACCCCTACCCCTATCCAGGTATCGGGCATTCCCGCAGTCATTGGTGGTCGCGACCTGATTGCCACCGCTCAAACCGGCACGGGCAAAACAGCGGCTTTCGTGCTGCCGATGTTGCACCAAATGCTGAGCAACCCCGGAAACGGCCGCAGCACCCGCGCGCTCATCCTGACCCCAACCCGCGAATTAGCGCTCCAAATAGTGGAGACCATCGAAATACTGGCCACTGGCACAGGTTTGCGCGCAGCCACCGTTTTTGGCGGCGTCGGCGCCAATCCCCAAATCCAGGCCCTGCGCCGCGGCACCGACATCATCGTGGCCTGCCCAGGTCGTTTGCTTGACCTGCAGCAGCAGGGCGAAGTGGACTTTTCCTCGCTCGGCTTTTTTGTGCTTGACGAAGCGGACCGAATGTTCGACATGGGCTTCTTGCCGGAAGTCAAGCGCATCATTCGCTTTTTGCCGGCCAAGCGCCAGAATTTGTTGTTTTCCGCCACATTCCCCAAAGAGGTGGAAGATCTCGCCTCCGGCCTGCTGCACAACCCTGAGCGGGTTAAGGTGGGCATCAGCAAGCCGGCGCATACCGTTGCGCATGCGCTTTACCCAGTAGAGCCTCACCTAAAAGCGGGTTTGTTGTTGGAATTGCTTCGCAAAACCGACGCAAATTCGGTGCTCATTTTTACGCGCACCAAGCACCGCGCCAAGAAACTGGCGCAGAAACTGGAACGCGAAGGCTACAAAGTCACTTCGCTGCACGGCAACCGCTCGCAGAACCAACGGCAGGAAGCGCTCGGCGGTTTCAAGGAGGGCAAGTACGACATCATGGTCGCCACCGATATCGCCGCTCGAGGGATTGACGTTTCCACCATTAGCCACGTCATCAATTTTGACATGCCGGACACGGCAGACGCCTACATTCACCGGATCGGCCGCACAGGCCGCGCGGAACGCACGGGCGATGCCTATACTCTGGTTAGTGCCGAAGATGGCGAGATGATTCGCATCCTGGAAAAGATTATGGGCAGCAAATTGGAGCGCGCCTACATGGACGGCTTTGACTACAAGGCCCCGGCACCTCCCAAAGAGGAAGAACCCGCACGACCCATGCAGCGCGGACGCCGTCCTGCATCAGGCGGCGGCGGTCAGTTTGCCTCCAGACGCAGCAGCAACGAAGGCTCCGGTCAGCGAAGCGGACAACGCGCCTCTACCGGATATTCCGGCGGTCAGCGCGCTGACGGTCAGTCTGGCGGGCAGCGTTCTGGTGCTGGTTCTGGCAGCGGACAGGGCGCACGTCGGCGCTAACGTCGTGCACGGCGGCCACCCAATTTCCACCGATAGGTACCGGCTGCATAGACGCAGCATGCGTACCTTTCCGCCATGAGCAATGGGGATGCCGCCGCTGGCGAGGACACGCCTTATGCCCGGTTGTTGACTGTTGCCATTCGCGTGTACCGAATGGAAGCTATGGTGGATTTCTACCAAGAGGCTTTTGGGGTAAGTTTTGAACCTAAGCGCGTCGGTGATCTCGAAGTCCAATTCGGTTTTCTCGGCGATTTGATGATCAAACTTGTTCCGCTGGCAAGTGAGCAGGACGCCGACGAATTCCCGGTGCATCAGCTTGGATTTGAAGTAGAAGATTTGGATGCCGTGTTGGCACTGGCGCTGAAATACGGCGGCAGCATTCTGCAAGAGCCAGTTTCTCGAATGGATGAATGGCATGCCGTTATTCGGGATCCGGATGGAAACAGCCTGGAATTGTACGGAAACGCTTATGAGCAATAGGCTTTCCCAATTCATAGGGCATTCATAAGACAGAAAGGCATTGCGCAGATCTCGGGACAATGATTCCCGACCAATGTGGGTAATTTAGATGACGAACCTTGCCAGGAGCCTTTAATTTCACTGCCTTGTTTTCTGTTAACAGCCGAATTATTCGGCGCAAAACTTTTTGACTCGTGGAAAAGACCCTTCAACCTATCGCCGAAGCCGAGCGCGAGCTCGGCGCTACTTTCCCAGCATCTTACAAAGCCTCGATGGACCAGCACAACGGTGGCGAAATTCCCACGGAAATGGATTTGTGGGAACTTTATCCATTGCCTGGTCCGGGAGCTGCCGGAAAAGCGCACCAACCCAGTGGGGATCTGGTGCACGAGACGCTGGAACGCCGCACCTGGCCTGGTTTCCCGGAAGGTGCTGTCGCACTGGGCGACAACGGTTTGGGTGATCAGTTGGTCATGCTTCGCAATGGCGATCAATTTGGCCCTGCCCTGCATTTTTGGCACCATGAAACTGGCCAACTAGAGTGGCTGGCAGCCGATTTTGCCGATTTGGAACAGGTTCCCTGAGCTTTTCCTGCCTGGGTTGAAGGAAACTTACCTGGATTTTTTTGCAGATCGGGTATTGACTTTCGAATTGTTTGGGCGTATGTTTACCCCGTTGTGAACATGCAGTCATCTTCTGTTGCGTATTGGTGGTGGTCCACAAAACTCCAAATTCGGGGAAAGGACTAGCCATGCCATGACTTAATCAACAGTTGATCAAAGACCTTGTGCAAAGCGGCTCGCCGGACCTCCGGCGGGCCGCTTTGTTTTTGTGCCCCGGCCTCGCAAACGCACCCTTTGACGATCCGAAAGAATCCCTCCAACCGCTCCAATATGCTTTCCGAAAAGCTTACCGCCGTGCCTGGTGACACCTCCACCTCCATCCCTCCCGAAGCCTCCAGGCTGCGCGAACTAAAGGTGCCCTTGAAGACGCGCTTCATGACCCTTGCGGCCGATACCGTCACCCCCGTTAGTTTGTACCTGTTGCTCCGCGATCGATACCCGGGCTCGGTCCTGTTGGAATGCACGGATTTTCATGCCCACGACAACAGCTTTTCGCTGCTGGCGCTTGATCCCATCGCATCGTTTCGCGTAGAGCAGGGCTTGCTCCAGGTGCGGACACCCTTCGCAGAATGCTCAGAAGCTGCCGGCTGGACCCGCCCGCTGGTGGAACAGCTCGGCGATTTCTGCCGTGCCTTCCAGGTGGATGCACCCGACGAGATTCGCCGCTTCTCCGGATTTTTTGGCCATACCGCCTTTGAGGCGGTGCAGCATTTTGAAAACCTGGCGCTGGACCCGGACAAGCAAACGGGCGAAGTGCCTGATATGAACTACCGCTTTTACCGTTTTGTGCTGGCTTTCGATCATTTCCGGGACACACTCACTGTCGTCGAGCACGCGCCGGAAGGTCAACTGTCGCAACTGGAGGAGCTCAGCGATGCGTTGCGCCGTCCTGTGTATGCGGAGTTTCCATTCCGGACCCGCGGCGAAGAACAGTGCAGCACCAGCGACGACGAATTTCTGGACCTGGTGGAAAAGGCCAAGGCGCATTGCCGCCGCGGTGACGTGTTCCAACTGGTGTTGTCGCGCCGATTTCGGCAAGCGTACCAGGGTGATGAGTTTGCTGTGTACAGGCAATTGCGCTCCGTCAACCCTTCGCCCTACTTGTTCTTCTTTGATTTTGGCGACTACCGGCTTTTCGGCTCCAGTCCCGAAGCGCAATTGCTGGTCCGCGACCGCATCGCGCAGATTCACCCCATTGCAGGCACTTACCGACGTTCCGGCGACGACCGCGCTGACGCAGAAGCAGCGCGTCAATTGGCCGAAGATCCCAAGGAAAACGCAGAACATGTTATGCTCGTAGACCTGGCCCGCAATGACCTGAGCCGCCATGGGCATTCCGTGCGGGTGGCTGCTTACCGCGAGCTCCAGTTTTTCAGCCATGTCATCCATTTGGTTTCCCGGGTCGAAGGGCAGTTGGAAGACGACACGAATCCGCTGCAAGTCTTCGGGGATACGTTTCCAGCCGGCACGCTAAGTGGCGCACCCAAGTACCGCGCGTTGGAACTTATTGATCAGTACGAGCCTCATGCCCGGGGCTTTTACGGTGGGGCCATTGGCATTTTTGGCTTGGACGGATCCGTGAACCACGCCATTGCCATCCGCTCCTTTCTGGCGCGCGATGGGGAATTGCATTTTCAGGCGGGAGCGGGGATCGTGGTGCATTCCCAACCCGAGTCGGAACTCCAGGAAGTGCAAAACAAGCTGGCGGCGCTGCGCAAAGCCATTGCGCTGGCAGAGGAAAGGGCAGGAGCATAACATAATATAACTTATTAAACAGTCACCCAGCTAACCATGACCAATATTCTTGTCATCGACAACTACGACTCCTTTACCTACAACCTGGTGGCGCTGTTGCGCCAAATTCCAGGGGCTGCAGTGACCGTGCGGCGCAACGATGCGGCGTCCAGCCAGGACCTGGAAGACGCCGATGCCCTGGTGCTTTCGCCGGGTCCTGGCCTGCCCGCTGAAGCCGGTGACCTCATGGGTATCTTGGGCCAGGCTGCCGGGCGTATGCCTGTTCTAGGCGTGTGCCTGGGGTTGCAGGCTATCGCTGAATACTACGGTGGCAGCTTGCATAACTTATCCAATGTTTATCACGGCGTCGCTACATCCATGCAAATTGTTGATCCTGAAGATCCACTCTTTGCCGGGATGCCGGAGATCTTCGAGGCGGGTCGCTACCACAGTTGGGTCGCGGACCCAAACACCCTTCCCCCGGAACTTCGGGTAACCGCCATTGACGAAACTGGTCACATCATGGCGCTGCGCCACCTTCGCGATCCGGTTTTCGGCGTGCAATTTCATCCCGAATCTGTATTGACTCCGCAAGGAGCAAGGCTCATCCAAAATTTTGTGCGCCAAGCGCAACGCCTGCTCGCCGCCTGAGTTTAGAAACCCCAAGCGTACCCGATCCATAGACATTCCTATGAAAGCTCTGCTTCACGACCTATTTGCGCACCACCGCCTGGACCGCTCCCGAGCGGAGGAAGTGTTGCGCTCGCTGGCCGACGGCGCATACAACGACGCGGAAATCGCGGCGTTTTTAACGGTTTACCTGATGCGGCCGATTGCGCTGGCCGAGTTGCAGGGTTTCCGCGACGCGCTTTTGGCTTGCTGCATCCCGCTGGATCTCGGCGACGTAGACACAATTGACTTGTGCGGCACCGGCGGTGATGGCAAACACACGTTTAATGTATCCACATTGGCAGCTTTTGTGGTGGCTGGTGCGGGTTATCCGGTGGTGAAGCACGGCAACTACGGCGTTTCGTCCCTTTGCGGTTCGTCCAATGTGTTGGAAGCACTCGGGTACACGTTCACCCGGGAGGAAGCCGCACTTCGCCAACATTTGCGCCAGGCGGGCATCTGCTTTTTGCACGCGCCGCTCTTCCACCCCGCGCTGGGCCGTGTTGCCCCGGTGCGCCGCCAACTCGGGGTCAAGACATTTTTTAACATGCTGGGTCCACTCGTCAATCCCGCGCGCCCACGCCGGCAGTTGGTGGGCGTTTTCAGCCTGGAACTCGCGCGCCTGTACCAATACTTGTTAGAAGAAGCTGGCAGTTCCTTCTGCATCGTTCACAGCCTTGACGGCTACGACGAGCTGTCGCTCACAGGGCCGGCCCGCATTATTCGACCAGAGGGTCCCCAAATGATTGAGCCCGCGGATTTGGGCCTGCCGCGCCTGCTTCCCGAAGACCTGAGTGCGGAGGGCGGCATCGCAGAGGCCGCGGTTATTTTTCGCGAGGTGCTGGCTGGGCAAGGGCCTGAAAAGCGCCATCAGGTGGTACTCGCCAATGCCGCGCTGGCCATTGGTTGTTACCATCCGGGCCGTTCGTTTGCGCGCAATTTAGAGGAGGCCCGCGCTTCGCTTTACGGGGGAAAGGGCTCCGCCGCGCTGGAGCGACTGCTGGCCTTATCCAAAACGGACCTCCCTTTGCAAACCCCTGCAACCACACCCGCATGAACCGCCTGCAACGAATCCTGGACCATAAACGCGCCGAAGTAGCCATGCGGCAATGCGAGCGCCCGTCCGGATTGCTGCGCGAAGCGATCGCGCAGCAGGCTTCGGCGGCGGCATTGGCTCCTGCTGGAAACACCGCTTCGGAATCCGCGACCCGCTCGCTTCGGCACTCGTTGCAGGAGGTGTCGCGCGCAGGGAAACACCCGGCCGTTATCGCGGAGTTCAAGCGGCGTTCACCTTCAGCAGGTTCGCTGACGAACACCGCTGCTGCTGATCCAACTCGGCAGGTGGCGCAGGTAACCCGCGGATACGCAGCCGCCGGGGCGGCCGGGTTATCCATCCTGACCGATGAGGCCTTCTTCGGCGGCTCGGCGGCTGACCTGATGGCCGCTCGGGAAGCGGTGGCCCTTCCCCTGTTGCGAAAAGATTTCATCCTGGAGCCTTACCAACTGTTGGAGGCTAAACTTTGGGGAGCCGACGCTGTTTTGCTCATCGCCGAATGCCTCAGCGCGAGCGAATTGGCCGATCTGCATGAACAAGCACTGGCCTTGCACCTGGAAGTTTTGATTGAAGTACACGACGTTGCCTCCCTGACCAAGCTGCCCGCTGACCTGGCGCTGGTGGGCATCAATCACCGCGATTTGCGCGATTTTTCGGTACACCTGCAGCGCGGACCGGAGCGTCTGCCTGCGTTGCGGAAAGCCTGTCCTAAAGCGCTTTTTGTGGCAGAAAGTGGCATCAACAGCGCAGCGGATGCGCGCCTGTTGCTCCAAGCGGGATTTGATGCGCTGTTGATCGGCTCGTTGTTCATGCGCCAACCCGATCCCGCTGCAGCCTTGGCGGAGTTTTTAAATGCCTGCGCGGTTAATCCATCTCCCATAACTGAACAAATGTTCAATTCGTGATCGTCAAAGTGTGCGGCATGCGGAACCCGGAGAATATGGCGGGCTTGCAGCGCCTTTCGGGTGTGCACTGGATGGGCATGATTTTTCATGCGGCTTCGCCGCGCTGGTTCAATCGCGCTCAGTTGCCTGCTGCGCTCCAGGACACGCCGCTAAAGCGGGTCGGCGTTTTTGTGGACCAGCCACTGCAAGCTGTGCGGGCCACTGCGCGAAATTTTGGTTTGCACCGACTGCAATTGCACGGCTCGGAATCGCCGGCGTATTGCCGCGAACTGAGCGGCGAATGGCCGCTGATGAAGGCTTTTCGCATCGGTTCCGGGATGGATTGGCGCCTTTTGGACGCCTACAAGGATTCCTGTTCGCACTTTCTTTTTGACGCGGCCGGGCCGCAGCCAGGAGGCAATGGACAACCCTTTGATTGGAACCTGCTGGCCGGATACACTGGCGCTACACCCTTCCTGCTCGCTGGCGGAATCGGCCCCGATGACGGGTCCAGGCTCTGCGAATTTCGACACCCGCAATGGGCGGGCATAGATCTGAATTCCGGCTTTGAAATCCGCCCTGGGCTCAAGGATCTGAAGCAGATTGAACACTTTCTTCAAACGTGGAATGCCTCTCGCAGCGCTTTTCCATCCACAACCCAAACGTCATGAATTTTCAGGTTTCCAATGCAGGATACTACGGTGCTTTCGGGGGTGCTTATGTACCCGAAATGCTGATGGCCAATGTGGAAGCACTCCGCGACAACTACCGCCGCATCAGCGACCACCCCACCTTTCAGCGCGAATTCCGCGAGCTGCTTCGCGACTTCGCCGGGCGGCCTACCCCTTTGTATGAAGCGCAGCGACTGAGCCTGCGCTGCGGTTTCCGCGTATTTCTCAAGCGCGAAGACCTTTGCCATACCGGCGCGCACAAAATCAACAACACCATTGGCCAGATTCTGCTGGCGCGCGAAATGGGCAAACGCCGCATCATTGCCGAAACCGGCGCAGGACAACACGGCGTGGCGACAGCCACCGTTTGCGCGCTGATGGGCCTGCAATGCGTGGTGTACATGGGCCATACTGACATCGCGCGACAGGCCCCCAACGTGGCCCGCATGCGTTTGCTGGGGGCCACGGTGGTGCCCGCCACCAGCGGCAACGGCACTTTGAAAGATGCTACCAATGAAGCCCTGCGCGACTGGATTGAGCACCCGGAAGACACCTATTACCTCATCGGTTCGGTGGTGGGTCCCCATCCGTATCCGGACCTGGTGGCGCGCTTCCAATCTGTTATATCGGAGGAAATGCTTGCTCAGCTCGAGCGGCAGACCGGCCGTTCCACGCCGGATGCCATCGTGGCTTGTGTGGGTGGTGGCAGCAATGCGGCCGGGGCTTTTTACCATTTCATGGACCTGCCGGACGTGCAGTTGATTGCTGTAGAGGCCGCCGGAAAGGGCTTGGAATCCGGGCACACCGCAGCCACGAGTTTTGTGGGCCGAAGCGGTGTGCTGCACGGCAGCCTTACCTTGTTGATGCAGGATGCTGATGGGCAAATTACGGAGCCCTGGTCCATTTCTGCGGGCCTGGACTATCCGGGCATTGGCCCGCTGCACGCTCACCTGATTCGCAGCGGGCGGGCCAAAGCGCTGGCCGTGACCGATGACCAAGCGCTGATCGCCGCACAATCACTGGCTCAAACCGAAGGCATTATTCCCGCGTTGGAAACCGCGCACGCACTTGCCGCCCTGGACCGGCTGGACCTGCCGAAGGGTGCCACGGTGGTGGTCAGTCTTAGTGGTCGCGGCGACAAAGACATGGATACGTACACCGCTTTCCTGGACAGCCAGATCAGCGCGACACCATAACATAATTTATATTGTGCATAATAGATAAAATGTTATCCAAAGAACTTCCAGTGTCCAAAGCAAGCGATCGGCTCCAAACCCTGTTTCAGACTGGTCGCGACCACCTGTTGAGCATCTACCTGACCGCTGGTTATCCAGCCTTGCATTTAACCGGTTCCTTGATAGAAGCAGTGCAGGAAGCAGGAGCGGATTTGGTTGAGGTGGGCATGCCCTATTCGGATCCTCTCGCCGATGGTCCCGTGATTCAGCAAAGCGGTGCGCAAGCCCTGGCCGCCGGCATGACGCTCGACCTGCTCTTTGACCAGGTGGCGGAGGTGCGCCCGCGGTTGCGCATTCCGCTGGTGTGGATGGGCTACCTCAATGCAATGCTCCAGTACGGGCCGGAGCGTTTCGCAGAGCGCTGCGCTGCCAGCGGCTTCGAGGCGTTGATCCTGCCGGATTTACCCCCAGAGGTTTATCGCCGCGACTTTCAAGCCTTGTTTGTGCGCCATGGCCTCAAGCCCGTTTTTCTGGTAACGCCCCAAACGCCGGAGTCCCGAATCCGGCTCATCGATGATTGCTCCGAAGGTTTTGTCTACCTGGTCGCCTCCAGCACCTTGACTGGCAGCAATTCGGGCATTGGGTCGGTGCAGGAGCAGTATTTGTCGCGCGTGGCTGCAATGGGACTGCGCAATCCCCTCCTGGCTGGGTTTGGCATTCACGACCGCCCCAGTTTTCTGGCGGCCTGCCGCCACACCCAGGGGGCCATTGTCGGGTCCGCTTTTTTGCGGCATGTCGGCCAATCAGCCGACCCTGTTCAGGCAGCCGGTGATTTTGTTCAATCGCTGCTCACAGAATCATAATCCCTTCGCCCGGAAAATAAGTTTCAAGTCCAGGCTTTGGCGAACTTTGCACCTTCCTGAATCGCGGCACCTCGCATGAGCGGGGTAGCTGCGGCAGAAAAACGGTTGAACCATGGCGAATCTTCCCACCTCGTACCCCAAAGACAAGATCAAAGTTGTGCTGCTGGAGGACATCCACCCCTCGGCGGCAACGGCGTTTCGCAAGGCGGGGTACACGGACATCACCAAACTCAAGCGCTCGGCATCGGGCGCTGAATTGGAAGCGATTGTGCGCGACGCCCACATTCTGGGCATTCGCTCCAAGACGCAACTGACACCGGCGGTTTTGGATCAGGCCGGCAAGCTGCTCGCCGTGGGCTGTTTTTGCATCGGGACCAACCAGGTGGACGTAGAGCGCGCCACGGAGAAGGGTATTCCGGTGTTCAATTCGCCCTATTCCAACACGCGTTCCGTTGCCGAGCTGGTGTTGGCGGAGGCCATCATGTTGTTGCGACGCATTCCCGCGCGAAGCCAGGCCGCGCACGAGGGCCGCTGGCTGAAGGATGCGCGCGGATCGTATGAAAGCCGGGGAAAGGTGATGGGAATTGTCGGCTACGGCCATATCGGTTCGCAGGTGTCGGTGCTGGCCGAGTCGCTGGGCTTCCAGGTGGTCTTTCACGACGTTGCACCGGTCTTGCCGCTGGGCAATGCCCGCCCGTTGCGCAGCCTTGCTGAGTTGCTCAAAATAGCAGACGTGGTCACCCTGCACGTTCCCGGGGGCCAGGGCACCGACAACTTGATCAACGCCCGCAACCTTCGCACCATGAAAAAGGGGGCCATCCTGCTCAACCTGGCGCGCGGCACCGTGGTGGACACCGCAGCGCTGAAATTGGCCTTGGAAAGTGGACAAATCGGCGGAGCCTCGGTTGATGTGCATCCGGTGGAGCCCAAGGCCAACGATGACCTGTTCGTCAGCCCGCTGCAGGGCTTACCCAACGTGATCCTGACCCCTCATATCGGGGGAAGCACCCAGGAGGCCCAGCAACAGATCGGCTTGGACGTGGCCGGGAAACTCCTTTCTTTCCTGGAAAGCGGAACCACGATTAACTCGCATTCGGTGCCTGAACTCAGCCTGCCCACACACGAAAACAGTCACAGAATCCTGCATATTCACTGGAATAAACCGGGAGTGCTGTCGGCCATTAACGCCCGGCTTTCCGAGCACAACATCAACATTGTGGGCCAATACCTGAGCACGAATGCCCAAATTGGCTACGTGGTGCTTGATGTGGACCGAAGCAGCTCTAAAAAAGCCTTTGACCAGTTGAAGGAGATTCCGCACACCATCCGCAGCCGGGTTTTGTATTGAAACCCAACTTTTGCCAAAAAACGATGTTTTTTGCCCGTCACAAAAGTGCGATAGCTGTTATTCCTATCCCAAGCGCCTTGGCCTAGTTTCGTATTAGCAAACTTATTAACGCATGAAAGCGGGTTACTGGATCGCCTGTGCCGCCATTACATTACTGAGTCTAACTCTGCAGATCGTCGCCTGAGCGAGGACTTGCAGCAACCGATAAGGGATGATAGGAAAGCCTGAACGGCAATAGCTTTTCAGGTGAGCAAACGAGGTGGGATGTAGGGAGGACGTTGTTCTCAACGTTTCACAAAAAAACCGGGCTCCTGGGAGGTGCCCGGTTTTGTTTTTGGGGGAAGGACCTAAAAATCCATCTACTTCTTTATGCTCAATCCCTGGCCACGACAAAACGCTCAGTCTGGCTGTCGTTGTTGCTGCGGATGACGGCAAAATAGACCCCGGATGCATAGTCGCCCAGCACATAAGTCTGTTGATGCGTCCCTGCGGTGTACCAGGCGTTGTTCAGCGTTTCTACCAAGCGTCCGTTGAGGTCATACACTTGCAGTGTGAGCGTTTCGGGCTGCTCAAGGCTAAAAGATAAACTCAGGGTTTGGTCAACCAGCGTTGGGCTAAGCTCCAGTGAGCCAAGGGTGCTGGTTTGGTCCAACCCGGATGGAGCTGCTTCGCGGTACAAGCCGGCCTGGTGCACTTCTTTAGTGGTCATAGTCTGGACAAAGGCCACCACCTTAAGCCTGGTCGGATCGATTTCTGCAAGGTCGATGGGATAAGTGTAGTCGAGTGTGGTGATGTCCCCTTCGAACTGCTGGCCCAAAATGGAACCACCGGCACCCGTTAGCATGTTGCGCATGACCCAATAGAAATCTCGCTCGCTGTTGTAGCCGGGAGGGCTGGTGTAGTTGACCTCCTCTTCAATGACCACTATGTGTGCGCGCAGGTAATTGTCTGATGATTCTTGAAAGTCGCGGAGGGCCTCGAAACTTACGGAAACGCTGAGTTCGTCCTGGGCCACGTTTAGCTCCTGGGTAATGTCCAGACTCCACCAAGCGGGCTCAGAAAGTTCATTGTCCAGAGTGCTTTGGTTGATGCCTCCGGGGGTGCCGTAATATGTGCCGTTGATCCAAGCTTGTGGAAACGAGAATGTGCCGTAAAAGCTGGTTATCCTACTATCCACCTGGGTTGGGTTAAAGGCCCACATCGGGTCCAGATAACCCCCGCCGCCGCGCTGGTATTTAATGATGGCCAAGTTCTCTGAATTTGCATTAAGCAGGGTTCTGAACGCCGGATTTTGCGAAGCACAAGGCCCGCAAGAAGCACTGGTAACTTGTTCCACCAGGGCTACCCGCGCAACTGATTGAGCGTCCAAAACCGGGCTGCTCAGCGCTAAAATGAGCACGAGCAACAGCGAAGACGGGGTCGTTAATAGGGATTTGGCGTAAGGGGTGTTCATGATAGGGGGGAATTAAAGCGTACAAGTTCCGGGGAAATGTCCGCATTCCCTGGCGCGACTGCGGATTTTAACAAAGGGCTGACAATTCTCCATAAACCCAGTAAGTGACCGGAATGTTCCCTGACGCGCTCGGGAATTGCTGAAATAACCCGATTTTCAACACCATGCGCGAAGAGCGGGCAACAACAACCCTTAATGAGGCCGAATTGCAGAAGGCCGTAGAGCAGAACAATTGGATCTACGACCGCTGGTTTGAGCCTGACTACGCTTATTCCGTTCAAAAAAATTTGGGTGAGGGGCTGGATAAAAATTACTTCCGCCTGCACTGGGTGGGCTTTAACCAAATGCCCCAACGCAACAACCCCGCCCATCCATTGATCTACTTTGGCAACCACAGCGGAATGAGCTTTCCCTGGGATGCCCTGATGTTGTCTTCGGGTATGCTCAAGCGGGTAGGCTTCCGTTTTCAGGATTTTTGGCGTCCTCTGGTGGCTCCGCAACTGAACAAGATCCGGCTGATGAACGCCTTTCTCATCCGCGATTTCTGGCGGCGCTGCGGGGGCATAGACGCAACCTCGCTGAATTTTGAGACTATGATGCACTACCCGGGATCCAACCTATTGATCTACCCGGAGGGCATCGCTGGCATTGGCAAGGGATTCAACCGGCGCTACCAGGTGCAGCGCTTTGCCACCAGCTTTGTGCGCATGAGCCTGAAGTACAAAACAGACATCATCCCTATCTGCACAGTCAATGGCGAGTACATCAATCCTTATTCCTACAATTTTGAATGGGTCAACCGCCTCTCGTCAAAAATCGGGATTCCCTTTCTGCCCATTACCTGGTTGCTGTTGTTCCTGCCTATTTTCCCCTGGCTGTTCTACTTTGCCTTCCCGGCCCGCCTCACGTTTGTGCGCGGAACGCGCATGAGCCCCTGGCAATGGACGGACAAACCCTTCGACCAATTGACCCGCCAGGACATAGAGGAAATTACGGAACGGGTGCGCGCTCAGTTTCAACAAGATCTGGACAAAGCCGTGGCAGAATATGGCAAAGAGCCTTATCAGGGCTGGCGTCTGCTTGGGCTTAACCTGCGCAACTGGAAGGAACTTGCCTTTTTCCACTCGCCGGGCTGGCCACTGCTCTTTGCGGAACACGAGCGCCTGTACCGGAAATCCGGGGGAAGGGCTTTTAAACTCCGAACGGGTCCTTTTTCCTTGTTGAAAGCGCTGGTCATGAATCCACCAACATGGGCTTACTTTATCCCTGTGCTCGGTTGGATCCCGATATTAATTCAAGGGTATCGAAAAGCAGATGCTTAACCAGGTGTATACCTATGTTTATAAAATTGTCAAAACTCCCCGCTTGCGGGCTGATCATCGTGTTGGTTAGTTTGTTTAGCGGTTGTACCGCCACGCAGAAAAGCGAAGAAGAGGCTCCCCCTGCACCTTCGCAGGTGATCTTACATGAAAACTTTGCCTCTAAGTATGTTGCGGCCAGAACTATTGAAGTGTACTTGCCAATTGGTTATGACAGTACAAAAAGTTATGCAGTTTGCTACATGCACGACGGTCAGAATCTTTTTTCTGCTGAACGAACGTTCAACAAAGTTGAGTGGGGTGTAGACGAGGCGCTGGATTCGCTCGGATACGACATGATTGTGGTGGGGATTCACAACACCGGGTTGCGCTACCAGGAATACATGCCGCAAAAGCCGGAAGCTGCGGTTCAACCAGCACTCGAAATTGCTTGGGTGACCGACAGCAACCGGTTTAAATCTTTGCGTGGTGCCTTGTTGTCGGACGCCTACCTCCGCTTCATCGTCGAAGAACTTAAGCCCTGGATTGACCGTCGCTACACCACCATGCCCGACCGGGATCACACGTTTATCATGGGATCGAGCATGGGTGGGCTCATTTCGGCCTATGCGTTGGGCGAATACCCCGGGGTCTTTGGTGCAGCGGCCTGTCTGAGCTCCCACCTTCCCGCCCTGGACGGGTTTGTTCTGGAGTACTTCGCCCTTGGAAAACCATCCACCAGCCTTGGATCCCGTTTATGGATGGATCACGGAACCGAAGGGTTGGATTCTACCTACGCACCTTTTCAAGTGCAGGCTGATTCCATCTTGCTCAGCAAAGGCTGGACGCGCGGGGTCGATTTCGAGTCACGGGTGTACGAGGGCACTACCCACCATGAGTCCTCGTGGCGTGAGCGGCTGCCGTCCATCTTTGCTTTTCTCGTCGAGGGCAAAGTGAGCGCGAAAGAGTAGCTGGAGATGCCCTTGAGTTATTGGCGAGAATGATTTGCGCGGGAGAGTAGCTCGAATTATTGGTGAGCGCAAATTGCCCCGATGACCACGCCTGAATAGTCACGCTCGGTCTGCCTCCCCCCCGAACTCAGCGCAGGATTTCGTAGAGTTCCCCTTGGTAGGCATTTAACGGAAGCAAATCGCCGGGACCAAAGGTGATGCTCTGCCCGCTGCGAAGGTTTCGCAACAGGACCGCATCGCCCTTCCCCCGTGTTTCAGCATTGCCCAGCAGAGGCAGTAAGAAACGGTAGGGCACTTCTTGTGCTTTTTCGCTGCCGTTGACCACGCTCAGTAAGTTTCCGGACTCGTGATAACGTCCGTAGGCGTAGTAACCGCCGTCCCAGTCCGGGCGAACATGCCGCAGCTCGCCATGCCTTAATGCGGGATGCCGCGCGCGCAGCTGGAGCAGGTTTTGCATGTAGGTGAACATAGCATTTTCGGCGTCGGTGCGTCCCGATGCGGTAAAAGCTGAGCGGCTGTCGTCCGGGAAACCGCCTGGAAAATCCTGGCGCAACTGCACATGGCTTTCGCCACCCATCATGCCGAGCTCTTCGCCGTAAAAAATTTGCGGGATGCCACGGGTGGTGAGTAGAATATGCAAAGCCACGCGGTAACGCCCGGCATTTCCCCCGGCTACAAATATCGGCCGCGGCGTATCGTGGTTGCCCAACAGGCTCACCAGGTTGTCCGGGTCGCCGAAAAAGTAATCCTCACTGAGCCGCTGGTAAATGGCAAGCAAGCCCTCCTGGCCTTTGAGGTATCGCTCCATGGCCATCATGAAACCAAAGTCAATGACGCTGGGAAGTTCCGAGTTAAAATTGCGCGGCAGTTGGCAACCTTCTTGAAAAAGCGCGGTGAACGCGGTGGTCCCCCAGGACTCTCCAGTGATGTTTAACGCCGGGTATTCCCGCAAAATGGCCCGCACCCACTGCACCCCGAATTCCGCATCGGAGTAGGGATAGGTGTCCTCGCGGATGCCGTCAATGCCGCTTTGCTCAATCCACCAGAGGGTCTGTTGAATCAGGTAGCGGGCTACATACCGGTCTTGTTGATTCAAGTCGGGCATCTGGTCCACAAACCAGAAACGCCGCATTTTCTCCAGCTCGCCCGGCGCGGCATAAGGGTCATGCACGGCGGGAAGGTTGTGTCCGTCGGTGTCGTGTTTTTCCAGCGAGCCGTTGAACCAGGTTTGCGTTGGCTGATTTTTTACCCAGACGTGGTCCACTCCGCAATGGTTGTTGACGTGGTCAAAAATGACTTTTAGCCCGAGGGAATGGGCGCTTTCCACAAACTCGGCATAGAGGCTGTTGGAGCCAAAACGCGGATCGATGCGGTAGTAGTCGGTGGCTGCGTAACCGTGGTAGCTGCTTTTTCCAGCGTTTTCCAAAACCGGCGTCAGCCAAAGCGTGGTTACCCCCAATTCATCAAAGTAATTCAGGTGATCCATGACGCCCTGAATGTCCCCCCCGTGCCAAGCTCCGGGCACACTGCGGTCGTATTCCTGGTAGAGTTTGGCGTCGTTAACGTTGTTGTTGGCGCGGTTGCCATCTGAAAAGCGATCGGGGACAATGAGGTAAATGACATCGTCCTGGTTAAAGCCTTGGTGCCTCTCTTCACGGGGTGCGCGGTCCATGATCGGGAAAAAGGTGCTGACTTCATCGCGAAGCGATCGGAACAGCAACCGATAATTGTCCGCTTTGACGCCGGGCCCAATGTGCACATCCACAAACAAGTAATTCGGGCTGGCGCCGAGTTGCGTTCTTAGAATCGTTGGTCCGGGGGGATCAAACAAGGGCTCTACGCCGGCCAGGTTCTCCCCGTAGACCAGCAATTGCACCGTGTCGTGTTCCATTCCCGTCCACCAGTTGGGCGGATCAATGCGGGTGACTTTGGCCTCCTGGGCCTGCGCAAATCCTGTGGTGCACAAAAGTGCAGCAAGGAGACCGGTGCCGGCTCTTTTGCTAAAAAGACTGCGTAACATAGTTTACTTTATGCATAACATAAATTATGTTATGTTTTTTAACTAACGCGCTACCACGAAGGTGCTGCTGAAAACGCTACTGACCCCCGCGGGGTAGTTTTGCTTTTGTGAGGTGGAAGCCCCACCAGCAGCGGCTGCCCCTGATGCAGCACGGACGGCGCCAGCTTGGGTCGCGGAGTTTCCTATGCCCCCATTCCCCACCCCCAAAGGCTGTTGCAAGATAGCAAGCGTATACATCCCCGGTGCCAGCGGGGCAGTGCTCATCCGAAAGAGGTTTTCTCCAACCTGCCCGGGACCGCTCCAGATTACTTCGACCAACCGACCCTGGCCATCCAAGACCTGGACAAGCAACTGGCTGCGCTCTGCCAGCGTAAAGACCACGGACAGTTCAGAAGCGCTGGGATTGGGCCATGTTTTAAGTTCCTGCAACACCGCGAGGCCGGGCTCTGCCAAGCCAACGCTGACCACTTCCGTAGCCCGAACCTGCCCCACCCAGGTAGCATTGCAATTGCAATCAAGTCCGAATGGCGGCAGGCTGGGCCGCACTTTGCCAATGTTGCCGCTGGCCCAAACGGTACCGGGCTGGTTGTACACGCGTTGAACACCCGTGTAGTCGCCCCAGCGCTCGTAAATGCCGGAGGCAATGTTCACAAAGGTTTCGCCTTCCTTGATGGTGGTGATGTCCGAATAAGCAAAGTAGTTGCTGTACACCGCGCCGAAACTCGGAAAGCGTGTCTTGGAACTGTAGTCAAACACGATGATGGATTGAATCTCTGACGGGTCGGTGCCCGTGAACGCGATGTTGGGATACCCCAAATCCAGCGAATCGCTGGAGCGGTCGCCCAGAATGTTAGCTTCTAAAAGTGGACTGCCGGGCACATCGTGAATCATGCCGTGGAAAATGCCGGTCCGCCCCGTAGCGGGATCTATGGTTGCGGAGACAAATTGAATCCTATCCCCTTCGTAAAAAGCGCCTAGAATACGACCGTCGTTGGTGTCAAAAGTCTGGTTGCTTGGCTGGCGCGCCACCGGGGGAAGGCCGTACGGTTCGTCGGAGCGAAGCACTTGCACCGTCAATTCTGCATCAGGCTCGTCAAAGCGGTCCGAGATGTGCACCAGAAAAATGCTGTCGTTGCTCAACGCGAAATTTCGGTTGCTCAGCAGCCACAGATCGGGGCCGTACAGCGTGGAACCACCCTGAATCGGCCGCAGGTTGCGAAGGGGTTTTCCCCCGAATCCAATGCCTTGCCAAAAGCCGCCGCGCAGCGAGTCACCAGCAAACCCGTCCATTTTGTCCATCTGCCAAACCAGCGTCTGGCTGAAACCGGTTTGCCAGGGTTCCCCTTCGCGCAGCAAGTTGATGGTGATGAACACTTCCTCGTCGGTCAGCGCCACCATCGGGTAATCGGTCCAGGTGGTGTTGGCGAAGGGATTGCCGGGCAGGCGGTAGAAATTCCAGGGCTGCAACGGATCGCTGCTGGTGGAAAAGCACACAATGATGTGCGTGTCTGATGGGCCAAATCCCGCCAAAAAGACGAGCACAAAACGGTTTTCCTGCGGATCGTAAAACACTTTGGGGTCGAATTTGCCTGCGCTGATGCCCAGCGTGTCGGCAAACGCGCCGAGCCCCATGCCCATGACCTGATTGCCTAGCGTGTCGTAGGCGTAAACGGTGGAATTGATCACGGAGATAACCCAGCCGTCGTTGGATACCGCAACGTGGTTGTCGTTGGGAATGGAAAAATTGTAGGGATTACCCTGGAAGTTGGTTCCTAAAGCTGGCGCCGGGATGTCGGCGCGCCGCTCAAATCGGTTGCGGTTATCGGGTACAAAACTGGCCTCCCGCTCCGCTTTGCGCTCCTGCAGCATGGCCCGGTAGCTGCCCGAGCCCGGCACTGGCGCTTCGAGCGAGGTCATCACCGGCTGAAAATCCGGGCCGACATGCCGCGGATCCACTCGGATGGCGGCAACAGGCTCAATAAACACGCGCAAAGGTTGCGCCTGCAGGGGTTGGGCCAACCCTTGAGCAAGTATTTGGGCAAAAAGCGCGATTCCGCTCAGAAGGAGGGTAGTAAGGGTGCGGTCCATGGCAGGAGGAAGCGGGTTTAGAAGTTCCCTAAATTAAGAATTACCTCGCATGCGGGGGGTGGGGGGGCACAGGGAGCGGCGGGCCAGACAACGTTCTGGCCCTTGGCGCAGCGACTGATTTCGGAGTACAAAACTTTTAGCATACCACAAAATTTGATACGAGGTAGAACATCCAATATACGACTACACCAGTCATCAAGCTAAACGCCTGTTATCCCGCAGCGCTTCTTTTTATTTTTCAGTATGTCAGTCAATTGTGCGGTTTAACAGACACACTGTTCGCCAAGCTTAAGCTTGCTTTTTGGCCTTGGAGATTTGGCAGCAGGTTTAGTGGTGAAGGATTGGCTTATTCATTGTCAAAGAATTTATTTACATAGTCAAATGGAATTTTTTCTTGTTCCAGTCTAAAATTGTTTGTCTTTAAAAAATCATAAAGTTTTTGTTCAGAATCTGTCAGATTAAGTTGTGATGTTTTATTGGTTGATGTCCCAAGGTCATTTTCAAAAAATCTATCAAAGGTTATTTTGTCCATCAACACACTTTTTGTTTGCGGAAAGTAGCCTCTAAATTGAGATAAAATTTCAAAGCCTTGAACGTCTATGTCGCCCCAATAAAGTAATTCAAGGTTGGTAAACCAGTCAACATTTTTAAGATTGTAGACACCGTAACCACTTCCAAAAATTGCAATAGCCTTGGTCATTCTTGGAAGAGTGAGTGTTGTATAAAGTGTTGTTTTGTTTTCGACTACAATTACTTTCTTGACTGATAAGTTCAATTTTTCAAATTGGCTTACAGGAATTGCAATGTCGTCAAGTCCTGATAACGAGCTGTCGCTTATCCATTTGTCAAGAATTTTAAATCTGACTTGTGGTTCACTAAATTTCAAATTGAACCTTTTCTCGAAGTTTTTTTCTCGGTGATTTACATTTTCAGGAATGAGAAATTCAAGTAAATCTTTAATTATAGTTTGATTTCTTTCAACAAACTTGGTGTGAATTTTAATAGGTAATTCTCTAGTATAGAGCTCAGGCTTTGGATTATGTTTAAAAAAGCTACACACTTTTAAAAGTCCTTCCCATTCATTTTGATTTTGAATTATCCTTGCTGGATTTTGAATTACCCAATCCTTTAACTCTGGAAAATTATTGGTAATCTTGTTACAGTTAGTTTTACAAGCTTCTACTTCATCCTCTTTACCTAAATATTTCAATAAGTCTTGCTCCGTGTCAAAATAGATGCTGGTGGGTAAATCTTGTGTTCCTAAATATTTTGTCTTTACCTTTTGAAATTCTAATGTGTAGCCAAAACCTTTTTTTTCCTTTGATTGGCTAATTAAAAGAAGAATCTCCTTTTCAAAATCGGGCAATGATGATTTGGTGTAGCTTTTATCACCACGAATAACAAACTTAGTGAATGGTTTTTCCTGAATCTTTGATTGAAGAAACGAAATATACTTTCTGCCAGCTTTTACTTTTATTTCGTTTGGATTTATCATTGACTCCCGAAATTTGCCTGCTCCTCTTTAAACTGTTCAATCGGCATATCGTAAAGCCAAGAATACTTTTCTTCTTTCCTCTCAACAAAATGCACAAAAGAAATGTCATTTTCTACAATATGAATATTGTCGCTTGGTGTAACTACCAATAATTGAAGATGAAGCTGCTTGCAAAGTGTAATCAAATATCTTGCTTTGTCTTCGTCCTGTGCTTTAAACGCTTCATCAATGGCAATAAATCGGAAGGAGTTACTCTGCAGGCCTTCTTTTGTTAAACCGAATTGATAAGCAATAGCTGAACCTAAAATCGTGTAAGTCAATTGAGCCTTTTCTCCTCCCGAAAGTTGCCCCATATTTTCGTATGTCTTAAACTTGGCGTTGGTCTCCTTATAAAATTCTTCAGCTTTATAACTAAACCAGGAACGAACTTCCATTACTTTCTTTCGCCAATCCTCTTTATCTAATTTTGTGATTAGAGGTTCGATATTGTTATAGAAGTGATTTTTTCTACCATCAATTGAAGCATTTATTTCTCTAATATTAGGAACAGCTTTTTCAAGCAATGTTTTGAATTCTTTTACTTCATCACTAATTCGGTTTGGTGCTACAATTTGAATATATGTTTTAAAGTCTTTATCTCTGAAATCAATTTCCTTTAGTGAGTCATTTAAAAGACGAATATTTTCTTTTATTGAATCAGACCAATTTTCGAAAAACATTCGAAAATCACCAACCTTGTTGGTGATGGTTTCTTGCAAATACTCGTTGAATTTCTTTTCAAACTTCGGCAAGTTGTCGTTCACCAATTGCTTGAGTAGTGTTCGGTATTCACTGATAAATTCCAAATGCGTTGATTCAGGAAGTTGACTAACATCTGAACGCCAATCTTTAAATTTGTCCGTGATTTCTTGGGATGGTTGCTTAAAGGCATTGATTTTCAGTTTTACTTCATCTTCATTTGCCCGCTTGTCTCTATCAAGTTCAGAATGCTTTCTTGAATGCTCTTTTTGAAATTCTGTTTGAATGAATTTTAAGTTTTGATATTCTATTATATTAAATTCAGGATTATTACTTTCAAATTCATTTGTATCAATATACCCAAATGGTTCTACTATTTTTTTACTTTCTATTAATTCTGACCCGATGCCTTTTGTATCTGATTCTAGTTGAAAAATTGCCCTGTCTTTATTCTTTATGACAACATCAGAAAGTTCTTTCAACTTTCCTTGAACCATTTCCAATTGCTTTTGAAGTGCTTGAACTCGATTGTTTGTTTTTTCCAGAACCGCCTTTTGGTCTTCTTTTTCCTGTATTTGTTCTGCAAAAGTTTTCCAATCTAAGTCGTCATATTTTGTGAATTGTTTGAAAAGGTCAGAATAGGATTCTTTCTGATTTTCTATGGCCTTAATGCTTTGCTCAATTTGACGATTATCTAGTAATGCTATTTTTTCCTTTTCTTGAAGGATTTTTATTTCGTTTTGGAGCAACCTAATCTTGTCCTTGTTATCCCAGCCCAACACAAAATTTTCTTTTCTAGAAATATGCGGTCTATCGTCCTTCTCGTGTTTACCTTTTGCAAACTTTATAAGTCCTTCCTTAGTGATGGCTTTCTCTTCATATAAGCTGAACTCTTTTAAATCATTGACACAAGCATAATTGTATTGATTCGTAATAACATCTTCGAGCCATTCGGAGTAAATGTTTTCTGGTTTAAATTCTAGTTTATTTATAAGGGAGTTTGAAGATATATCTTTATTGGTAAAATTAGTTAATGACGTGAAGCCTCTGAATCTTTGGTATGTTATTCTCCCTTTTAGATTTGTGCTATTCACATACTGATTAATAATATTGTAATTTAGTTCAGGTACAATAAGACGTAAGGCAAAATTGTGAAGAATCTTTTCTACCGAAAGTTCCCATTCCTTTTCTTCTTCTGTTACTTTAACAAGCTCACCAATAAATGGAATTTCTTCTTTCGTTGCCCCGATATGTTCTAAAATGTCATCTCTTATTTCTGCTTCTCGTCCTGCAATATTGTTTTTGTTTTTTTGAAGTGCTTTGATTGTTTCAATGCCTTCCTCAATTTGCTTATTTAAATCTTCTCGTTTATTTTTGGATAATCTCAATTTTTCATCATTTTCCAGTCTCTTCAAGTCCAGATATGATTTTTTTGCACTAGCTTTTTCTCTATTTTCGTTAAATGTTTGTTCACTAGGGTTAGTGTTTAATTCAATGTTTTGAGCAATTTTATTGTATTGGTCAAGTTTCGTTTTTCTTAAATCTCTACTTTTTTCAAGTCTACTTATCTCAGCTTTTAATTTCTCTATTTGATTCCCTACTTCATCAGATTTTATTTGAACCTTTAAATCTGCGACTTCATCCCCTAACTCAGTCTCGTTTGCCTTTAATTCTTTGAGTTCAAAGTTTAGGTTTTTAAGGTTTTCATTACCCTTGATAAGTTCCTTTTCAGCAAGCTCTACATTCTTTTTTGCAAACCAATAAACTCCGAGTTCTTTTGATTTATTAATCTTGATTAATTCCGATTGAATTTCATTGAGCTTATTTGCAGTCTCATTGATTGGGGTTAATTGGGCAATTTGTTCTTTCGCTTTTTCAATATTGGTTTTTGCATCCATCAAAGTCAGAAAGCTCTCTTTAAGCTGAATGAACTCCGTTTCGGCTGCTTGCTCTTCGAGCATATTAGTTCTGATAAAATCATCTAAATCATCCAACACTTTAACCCCGACAACTTGGTTGAATAAGCTCAGGGCTTTTGTTGAACGCATCCCAAATAAATGCGCTATCCTTTCTCCGTAGGAAGTAGGTCCATCTAAAAATTCAATTTTCTTTTTAGTGCTGTTTGAATTGTAGCTTGTTTCTAGTCGCTTTTTCCAATTCCCTTTACTATCAAAATCACTGAAGTCTCTTTCAATTTCTAGTTGGGCGTGAGCAATTCCAAATGTTCTTCTTAATTCACCATTAGAAAACCATCTTACTTGGAAAAGTGTAATGTTCCTTTGGTCAGTGTTAGAAAAGCACACTAGGATTACCGAATATGTTGTCTTGTCTCTTAACGTTTGCGTGGTTGTGCTTAGTTCGCCTTCTCGCTGTATGTTTCCGTAGTTTCCGCAAACATAGGTTTCTTCGGTTCTATCGCCCTTTTTATCAACCCCCGACGATTGATTATAAAATCTATCTTTTTTTACTGGAACCAATAAGGTCAATAGCGCATCTATGTATGTGCTTTTCCCAGAAGCGTTGGCTCCTGTCAACAATGAATTGTTTCCTTGTGGATTAATCTTGAAAATTTTCTCGTGAAATGTGCCCCAATTATAGACTTCCATATATTGAAGTCTATAACCAGCTTTATCAGAACTGGTGCTAAATAGACTCAACATACTCCTGCAATTTGGTTTTAAATTCCTGTAAAGTATCCAGCGTTATCTTTTCTTTAATGATTCTGTGAATTTGATATTTCGTCTCATTGTCTTTTTTACTTACCTCTTTCAAGTACCCTAAATCCGCAACATTATTTATATGTTTGTCTATGTCTTTCAGGAATCTTAGTCTATTGTAACCCTCATGCAGAAATAGTTCAAGTTCCTCCTTGATTTCAGCGTTGGTAATAAATTTTTCGGCAACTTGAAACTGTGTCGGATTACTGTCAAACTCTTCTAAAGATTGCCGAAGAACCACTAGAATAATGGATGTCTCAAAACCGATCTGCCTTCTAACAATCAAACCAAGAGTATTTCCTTCACTATTTTCAAATTGTTTGACAAAGGCAAAGCCTTCATCCTTTTTTACGATAAGTTCTAGTCCAATTTGATTTATATAATCCTGAATTTCAAACTGATAATTGACCACATCATCCCAAACAGAAGAGGCTCGTTCAACAGGCGATTTGAGCAACTTTACTATTGCCTTCGAATATGGTCTTATGTTCTTTTCTAAATTGCTCATTTAGTTAGAATAATTTCGGGTATATGAATCGACTTGTTTTTCTCAACGTCAAACAAAATCCTTTGCGTCTTTTCTACGCTTATAGAATACTTGAACTCTTTTACGATTCCGATATAGCCAAATAGTTCAGGCAAACCCTTTTTAATACCCCCATTATTTTCAATTACTTCATAAATAGTTGTTTGAGACTTATTTTTTAATACATCTTTTATTCTCCTTCTAAGAAGATCTTTGTCAATATTGGATTGCGCAAAAAGTTTACTCAGATGATTTGAGTGAGCAATGTCCTCATCAGCAAGTTTTGGGCGTGATTCGTATGTTTGTTCTTCTGATTGTTCAAAGGTGATTCTTCTTTCAAAGGGAATGCTTATTTCAAAGCCTGTTTCTAGTTCAAAAGATATTTCTGGTCTTTGCCTTAATTTATTTATTTCTAAAAGTGATTTCTTAATTTCCTGAATGGTGTTTCTTGTGACTTCTGATTTCGAAGCTGTATTTTCTCTTATAATTCGGCTAAGTTTTTCAGCCATCTTATCGTTTGCTTTGTAAACCTTTTGTCCAGTAGTCCAAAGATGATTTTTCATCCCTTTCAGAAAAAAGTCTTTTACTGGAATTCCTTTGTCTTCCATTGTGGAATAAAGCTCTTTTGTGAGGTTTTCCCATTCCAATTGGAGACCTGGATTTAATAGGAATGACCAAAAAGCGTAGAAGCTTTTTCCTTGTTGGCTATCTTTTAATTCGTCAAGTGCCTCAAAAGTGAATTCAAGTATATCGCTTTTTGTTAGGCTTTTATCAACGTGTTTCTGGTAAATTCCATTAGTGATTTCTTTAAAGTTGTCTTCTACCTCCTTGAAGTCTGATAATAATTCTTTTGCTGATTGATTAAGTTGGTTGAAACGTGGAACGATTTCAAATTCTTCAAACACTTTTACGTCTTCTCCAATTTTTATCCTTCGAATTTGTTCTGTAATTTCCAATTTCTTGTCTTCCAGTATTAGGATTCTTTTTTCAGCATCATCATTGGAAAATTCTACCAGTTCTTTTAAAAGGATAAAGATGTTTTTGAATTTAGATTCCGTCCCAACATATTCATCTTTATTTAAACTTGTAAGCCAGTCAATTGTCTTACTTGAATGAGAAGAAAGTTCATAAAAAATTCCCCCCCTATCATCTTGATAGTTTGTTAGGAAACCTTTGCTTGTCCAGTTTTGAATGTATTTAATTGCTTTTATTTCATAAGTGTCAAAAGCATCTATTTTGGTTTCTTCATCAGTTTCAATTTGTCTGAATTCTAAATAGTCAGCCAGTCTGGTAGTTATGTTTTCAGCAGAAATAGCTCCTTGTTGGTTTGAAAAAGTGTTTACAAGAAAAACAATGATAGCCTCTCTGTTTCTTAATCGAAGAAGCTCAACACTGGGAGAGGTGTTTAATGTGGCTGATATTTTCGAACTGTCAATCATTCTTGTTTACTCTGACGTGCGATGGCAAAATTCTGGCACTTTTGTTTATGAGGCGGTCGCCGGTGCGTTGAGGCAAGCAAATAGGCCTGAATTTGCGGTTGGCCTTTTATTTCTGACGTTCAATTTGTTCACTATCGTGGTCTTTTGAGCCTTTTAGACAACATCACTACCCCGCTAGCTCAGGCCCGCGGATCAACAAACCATGCCGCTCAACCAAACTTTGACTCCCGGAGTTTTTCCAAGTCGAACATTTCGTCGCGCAGGCGTGCGGCTTCCAGGAAGTCCATGTCTTTGGCGGCCTTGAGCATCGCTTTTTTGGTGCGCTCCAGCGTCTTGTCCAATTGCTTCTGGTTCATGGTTTGCACGATCGGATCGGCCACGGCGCTGAGCATTTCCGGTTCCACGTAAGCCTTCGATTTGCCGGTTCGAATTTCCAAAACCGCGCTTTGTTCAAAAATTTCGGCGCGCGTTTTGCTTACCGTTTGCGGCGTGATTCCGTTGGCTTCGTTGTAGGCCATCTGCTTAGCGCGGCGCCGCTCGGTTTCCTCGATGGTGCGGCGCATGGACTCCGTCATTTTATCAGCATACATGATGACCAGGCCGTTAATGTTTCGCGCAGCGCGCCCGGCCGTCTGCGTCAGCGAGCGCTCGTTGCGCAGAAAACCCTCTTTGTCCGCGTCAATAATGGCCACCAGCGACACCTCCGGCAAATCCAGGCCTTCGCGCAACAGGTTCACCCCGACCAGCACGTCAAACTCGCCGAGGCGCAGGTCGCGCAGAATCTCCACCCGCTCCAGTGTGTCCACTTCCGAATGGATGTAGCGCACGCGGATGTCCACGCGGGCAAAGTAACGCGCCAATTCCTCCGCCATTCGTTTGGTCAGGGTGGTCACGAGCACCCGTTCGTTGCGTTTTATGCGCTCGTCAATTTCCTCCATCAAATCGTCAATCTGATTTTTTGACGGGCGAATCTGGATCGGCGGGTCGAGCAGCCCCGTAGGCCGGACCACTTGTTCGGTGAACGCTCCCAACGTCTGCTCCATTTCGTAATCACCTGGAGTAGCGCTAACGTAAATGGACTGCCCCACCAGTTCCTGAAACTCCTGAAAGTTGAGTGGGCGATTGTCCATCGCAGAGGGCAGGCGAAAGCCGTAGTCCACCAGGTTGCGCTTGCGGGCGCGGTCGCCGCCGTACATGCCGGCCACTTGCGGAATAGTAGCGTGGCTTTCGTCCACCATGAGCAGAAAATCGTCCGGGAAATAGTCGAGCAGGCAAAACGGCCGGTCGCCGGGTCTGCGCCGGTCCAGAAAGCGCGAGTAATTCTCGATTCCCGAACAGTAGCCCAGTTCCCGAATCATTTCCAGGTCGAAATTGACCCGTTCTTCGAGCCGCTTGGCCTCAATCAGCTTGCCGCTTTGCTGGTAATAGGTGACTTGTTCCCGCAACTCGTCCTGAATTTCATGGAGCACCCGAACCAATTGGTCCTTCGGAGACACGTAAATATTGGCCGGGAAAATGGCCACATCGCCCAGTTTATCGATGCGTTTGCCGTTTTCGGGGTCAAACCGCTCCAATTCCTCCACTTCATCACCAAAAAAGGTGATCCGAACCGCGTGATCGGCGTAAGCCAGAAAAACGTCCACGGTATCGCCGCGAACCCGGAAGGTACCCCGGGTAAAATCGCTCTCGGTTCGGGAATACTGCCCGTCCACCAGGGCGTAGAGCAGGGTGTTTCGGCTGATTTTGTCGCCTGTGCTCAGCCGAATGATGCTGTTTTTGTAGTCTGACGGGTTGCCCATGCCGTAGATGCAGCTCACGGAGGCCACCACGATAATGTCCCTTCGCCCGCTGAGTAGGGAGGACGAAGTAGCCAGCCGGAGTTTTTCTACTTCCTCGTTGATGCTCAGGTCCTTTTCGATGTACAAATCAGAAGAAGGCAGATACGCTTCTGGCTGATAATAATCGTAATAGGACACAAAGTAGTTGACCGAGTTTTCCGGGAAGAACTGCTTGAATTCGCCGTAAAGCTGGGCCACCAGGGTCTTGTTGTGGCTCAGGACGAGCGTGGGCCGCTGCACCTGCTGGATGACGTTAGCCATGGTGAAGGTCTTGCCGGAGCCGGTCACCCCAAGCAGCACCTGGTGCGGCTCACCGCGATTAAGCCCTTCCACCAATTCTTTAATGGCCTGGGGCTGGTCGCCAGTGGGTTCAAAACGGGAGCTGAGTTGAAAATCCATAGGGGAAGGGGGATCGCTGGCCGGGCGACAGCAGGGGGATAGACGGCGTTCGTAAAGTTAGCCGGAAAGGAGTTGCATCGGAACGCAGCCAAACACAGCCCGGCCGGCCCTTTTGTGCTAATTTTACAGCTTAATTACGTTCGATTCATGCGTTTAAGAGAGATTACGTCCATTACCGGCCTCAGCGGCTTGTTTAAAATGGAAGTTCAGCGACCCGATGGAATGATTGTCACATCGCTCAGCGAAAAGTGGACCAAATTCATTCCCAGTCGCACGCACGGCTTTACGCCCATGGAAAACATAGCTATTTATACGGATACGGACACCGTGCCGCTTTCTGAAGTGCTGTTGACCATGCGCAAGGTGAAGGACAAGACGCCGATGCCGGCCGCCAAAGCCAGTGCTGACGCGTTCAAGACCTACATGGAAACCATTTTGCCTGAATACGATCGGGAGAAGGTCTATGTAAGTGACATGAAGAAACTGGTGCGCTGGTACGAGATTCTGGATGAACATGGGGTCATTGAAGAAGAGGCCAAAGCTGCCGAAGCCGGCGAAAAGACCGAAGGCGAGCCCGTGGCGGAGACCAAGCCCGCAGTCAAGCAGGCGGCGTCCAAATCGTCTGGCAGCAAAGCAGCAGACCAGCGCACAAGCACCACCAAAGGCAGTGGAGCGATGCCTGGGGTCAAGACGGCTTCCGTTCCCCGCGCGGGCAAAAGCCGGAACAAAACCGACTAATCCCGCCGCCGACCTGGTTTGGCCCTCCGTTTGCGCCTTCCTCATTTGCCCGTTTTCCGGAAATTGTCTGCCTTGCCGCCTATGCCCCCTGCTCCGATCGCCACGCCGATACCGCGCAGCTACTTACCCGGAGATTTTCGGGTAACGGACTGGGACGCCCTGGAGCCCTATTATCGGAATTTACTCGAGCGCAGAATCGCATCAGCCGCGCAACTGGAGGCCTGGCTGGCTGACCGAAGCGAGCTGGAGGCGGTGACACAGGAAGATGCCCGCTGGCGATTCATCCACTCCACGCGCGACACCCGCAACCCTGAGTACCAGCAGGCCTTTCGCCATTTCACGACGGCCATCAAGCCGCACATCGCCCGGCAGGAGCAGGAACTGGACCATAAATTTTTAAACTGTCCATACACGAAGCAACTGGACCAGGGTCGTTTTTTCCCCTACCTGCGCCGGCTGCGGTCCCGGATGTCCCTGTTCCGCGAAGAAAACGTGGACTTGCAAACCCGCCACGAATTGCTGCAGAAACGCTACGAGGAGATCTGCGGCAAGATGACGGTTGAGTTGCACGGGCGGGAGCTGACCTTGAACCAGGCCGGCGTTGCCTTAAGCGAGGATGATCGGGCCTTGCGCGAAACGGTTTATTTGCGCTTGGCCAACCGAAGGCTCGAAGACAAGATTGCGATAGACGAGTTGTTCAACGAATTGGTGGACATTCGCCAGCAAATAGCGCGCAACGCGGGTTTCGCCAATTTCCGCGACTTTCAGTTCGTCAACCTCGGGCGTTTTGATTACAGCCCGGAAGACTGCCTGGAGTTTCACGAATCTATTCGTCACGAGGTGATGCCCATTGTCCGCTACCTGGATTTGCGCAAGGCCACAATGTTGGATTTAGAAACCCTTCGCCCTTGGGATTTGAAAATGGGTTCCACCGGCCAAAGCGTTGCTGCCCCTTTCCGCGATTCCGAGGAATTGCTGGAAAAGGGCATCCAAGTGTTTTACCGCATTGATCCTTTTTTTGGCGACTGCCTGGCCGCCATGCGGGAGCAAAGTTTTCTGGATTTGGATTCCCGCATTGGCAAGGCGCCAGGCGGGTACAACTGCCCGATGCCGGAAAGCGGGGTCCCGTTTATTTTCATGAACGCCTCCGGCTCTACCCGCGACATCAAAACCATCATGCACGAAGGCGGTCATGCGGTGCACGCCTTCCTGGCCCATCGCCTTCCGTTTACCGGGCTTAAGCAAACCCCGTCAGAAATTGCTGAATTGGCCTCCATGGCCATGGAGTTTTTCAGCTACGATCACTGGGAACTGTTCTACCCCGATGCGGACCAGCTTCGCCTGGCGCGCATCGAGCACCTGGAGCGAGTTATCAACCTTTTTCCCTGGGTGGCCAGCATTGACGGTTTTCAGCACTGGGTGTACACCCATCCCCGGCAAAGCATTGCCGAACACGAAGCCTACTGGATGACCCTGCAAGAGCGCTTCTCCAGCCCGGAAACCGATTGGAGTGGTTTGGATCACTACCGCAGCACGCTGTGGCAGACCCAGCTTCACCTGTTCAAAGTGCCTTTTTATTACGTGGAATACGCTATTGCCCAACTGGGTGCCGTAGCGCTGTGGCGCAATTACCAACGCGACCCAAAATCGACGCTGGAGGCTTACAAGTACGCGCTATCGCTGGGCTATACCCGCACGATTGCTGAGACCTATGAAGCCGCGGGCATTCGCTTCGATTTCAGCCGCGAGTATGTTCAGGAGCTGCTGGGATTTTTAAAGGAGGAGCTCGAAACGCTGTTTCGCGACGTTTAGGTTTAACGCGCCAGCTACCCCTGCTGCACGCGCCAGCTACCCCTGTTTACCGCGCCAGCTACCCCTGCTGCACGCGCCAGCTACCCCTGCTGCACGCGCCAGCTACCCCTGTTTACCGCGCCAGCGCTACCAGGCTGGCGTGAATTCGCCACAGGCTGAGTGCCATAACGCTGCCCAGGAAGACGATGGCAGCGAGCCAGACCCCGCTCCAAATACCGGACTCTATGGCCAATCCCTGGGCGCTGATGGCATCGCTGAGCAGGTTTACCACAACGAGCAACAACAGAATACTCACTCCCCCCAGACCAAGCACCACCGGTACGAACATCCCCGCAACGGCACGCGTCAGCGATGGCAGGGTGTGCCCGAGCTGAATGAGCAAATCAATCTCCTGGCGGGAACGGCTGATGGTGAGTTCAAATGCCATAAGAAATATTACGGTTGCGAGGGCAAAGAACAACAGCCCCAAAAAGGCAAGCAGCGCCAACAACGCTTGCAGAGCGCCGGCGGCCGTGCCTTTCAGCGCATCCTGGCTGGTTTCGTAATCCTTGGTTTCCAAAAAGCGTTTGAGCGCTTCATCGCCTGGATCACTGACTTGCGCGATGACACGCGCGTACTCCGCCCGTTCGCCGGAACCGTATTCCTCGTTGGCCCAGCTCAGAAATTCACCGGGTACCAATACGGAAAGAATCCGGTCGCTGAACCCCACAACGCGGATGGGCATCGAGCGCTTTTGGCCGTTGCCAATTAGCAGAATTTCAAGCGGGTACTGTTGAATGAACTCTCGGGTAAAACGCGGATAGTTCATGCTCGGAGCCAAAACCGCGTTGTAAAGGTTGAGAAACTCCGATGACAAAATGACTGGAATGCGAGCATCTTCGGCACTCCAGGACCAACCATTCGGTATGGTATCCAAAAAAGCATCCTCGACAGATTCCAGCGGCAGAAGCACCTGCATGTCCTCAAACTGTTCCATGGTCATGGCCGCCGCAAAGGAGTTACCGCGAAAGGGGGCCAGTTCCTGAACGAAGGCTTGTCCGCGAAGTTCTTCCACTTCAGCTTCGTTGAAGTTGGGACTCGCCTTGCCCATGACCTGCGCATTGCCAATGCGTTTATGCAGCACGAGGTAGCGGGACAATTCGCCCGATTCCAGATCAGCGCGAATGCCGGAATACACCCGATCATAAAGCTGCACGGCCAGCAGTAAAAAACTCAGCCCGAGCAAAAACCCGATGCCCGCGAACACAAAGGATCGCCGGCTTTGGCCTCTCCAAATGATTTGGCGCAACAGTCGGGTCACAGGTTGATGGCTTTATCGGTTTGGAAACCGTAATCAAATCCGAGCCCGGCCAGCAGAAAGCCCGCCTTCTCCTCTTCAACGCGCTCCAGCATCAGGGCCCTGGCAAAGCCAATGTTGGCTTCGTCCAGGTGGCTGAACGGCTCGTCCAGCAACAGCCAGTCAAAGGGTTGGCACATGGCCCGCAGGATGGCGATGCGCTGACGCTCGCCTTGCGAAAGTGTGTTCACGGGCCGGTCAAGCTTGTCGTCCATGCCCAGCCGTTTGGCCATTGCCGGGATGTCTTTTCCGGCTGACACTGGCCGAAGTTCCGACTTGAGCCGAATGTTTTCCATCCCGGTAGCTTGGGGAAAGAGCCGCAAATCCTGAAACACGACGGAAAACCTGGCTTGCCGCACTTCGGACCACTCGCGCCGGCCAAACTCAGCGCTGTCCTGTCCGTCGAGCTCGTATTTGCCCGAGAACTCGCGGCGCAAACCGTACAACAGATGGATCAGGGTAGTCTTGCCGCTGCCCGATGGTGCATTGACCAGCACCCGGCTTGCCCCGGTCAGGAGCAGGTCAGTTCCCCAAACGCCGGATTGCCGAATGCGGGCTTCCGGAATGTTGGGCGGTTTTACTTTTTGGAGGCGGAGTTGCAAGGAAGGTATGCCGAAGGGTTAAAGAGCTTTTAGAAGGACCAATTCTTACAAAAAGCTGGTCATCATCTGGACGGCGGGGATGAGTTCCATGAGCATTTGCGCCGTCGTGTTGAGCCCGTAAGCCTCCGGATCCGCTGTTCGGACTTGCAGGTGGATAGCCATCTGGTCGCCGCTCAGGCGCTCGGCGTACAGCGCCATGTCCTTGACCTCCGTGACGATCATGGGCAGCGGAAGCACGGAAGCCAGGCTGCTGCTTTCTACGTAAGCGCGGATGGGGCTTGCCGCGAACAGCGCAGCGTATTCTTCCGGCAAGCTTATGCCTGGGCTGGCCGAGTTGAAGAGCGAAGACGGCTCGTCGGTCGTGCTGGCCGTGATCCATTCTTTGTTCATGCCGTAGCGGGCCTGCAAGCCCATAATCTCCAGGCGACCCGATCCTTTGTAAAGGTCTTCTTTGCGCAATGCATTCTCCAGCACAGTGCTTTCCGCACCCGGCCGGCGGGCCAGCAACAGCGATACCTGCGGGTAAAACTGCGGCAGTTTCACTTTGTGAAAGGCCAGAACAGCCTCGGTGCCCGACGCGCAGAATGCGCGGAACAAGCCCTCGTCCATCCAGCCCAAATCGGCCGGATCAGCGGGAAGGGCCATGCTCATCCAGGCCGGTGTGCCAGCCGGAAGCCGCTGCCAACCTTTTGAACCTGGAGCAGCAGCAAACCATCGGTCCATCCGCCCTTGTTGCTCCGTGCTCATGCCCACCACGTCTACGTGAAAGCCCATTTGCCCCTTTTCGTTGACCAGCCGAATGCCCGAGCGCATGCCAGGGCTGTTCTCCAACAAGCCGCCCAGCCAGGGCAGCGGGAAATCCCAGGAGCCGGCATCCACCCAAAGGCGCATGTCGCCGGGTTTTTGCAGAAAAGCCTGCAGCACTGCATCGGTTGAAGCGGCTGAGTCGGGCACCGCGAACAACCGGCCGGCAATACTCTCCGGAGCTAATTCGCTCTGCATAACGGCCACCACCGATGCGTCCCAGGCAATGGTCATGCCATTGCCGACCGTATAATGCATCGATTCCACTTTTATAGCTGCAGGCATGCCGAGCCGCTGCAACTGGGCGTCCAGACTATCTCCGTTGCCCAATCCTGCCACCATTCGCCAGGGGAGCGGGTCCCCTTGGCCCGACAACTTTTCCTGGAAGAAAACAGCGGGCCGGCTGCGATCCAGCCCCCCTTGCAGCAACAGGTTAAGCGCCCCTTTGAGGTAACCTGCGCTGTCTGGCATCAGCGCCTGGAAGGTTTCGTGGTTGAGGATGGCCCGCAAGTCGGTTTTGCTGGTCAGCGCCTCCAGGTCGGCCTGCATGTAGGCGCTGGTTTGCGCTGGCACGTAGGCGAGCGGATCGGTAATTTGCGCTACCTCGGGCTCGGCTGGTTTTTTGCGGCAACCCGCCACAACCAGCACCATAAAAACCAAAACCAGGACCGGCCGCGTGAGCCGGAGAAATGACAATGCGTGCATAGGCCCCAAAAATACAGGAAATCCCCGCCCTCGCCGGGGGAGCGACCGTTAAGATTCGTTATGGGGATAAGTCAGCGGCAATCCACGCTGGCAGCGACTCAGGCCTCCAGAATCTGTTCGGCAGCCTGCTCGGTATTGACCTGGTCGATGACCCGCTCGATTTTGCCTTTCTCGTTGATGAGGAAGGTGGTGCGGAACACCCCGTCGTATTCGCGGCCCATGAATTTCTTGCGGCCCCAAACGCCATAGGCCTCTGCAATAGCGTGATCCGTGTCCGCCAGCAGCGTAAACGGCAGGTCGTATTTGGCAATGAACTTGCGGTGCCTGGCCGCTGTATCAGGACTGACGCCGACCACTTTGTAGCCTTGCGCAATCAGCGCATCGTGATGGTCGCGGAGCGAACAGGCTTCTTTGGTGCAGCCAGGCGTATCGTCTTTAGGGTAGAAGTAGAGCACCACTTTCTGCCCTTTGAGGGCCTTGAGAGAAAAGGGTTGGTCGTCTTGGTCAATGCCCTCAATGGTTGGAGCAGCAGAGCCGGATTTCAGCGTAGTCATAGGCTAAGGAAGAGTTTGCGAACCCAAAGACGGGCATCCCGAAAGTTAGCGGGTGAACGCGATACGGCGCTCTGTGCTGTTGCCACGCTCATCTTTGATCAACAAAACAAGTACGTGGCGCCCTGGTTCAAGCGTTCCTTCCAAATCGTGGTAAAGCAGGCTGTTTTTCGGCTCGTATTCAAACAAAACCCAGTGGCCGTCGATTTCGCCGCGGTATGACTTGATGCCGCTCAGGTTGTCTGAAATTTTAAAGCTCAACCGGGCTTTTGGCCCTACCCATTGCCCGGCTTTTAAGTTGACCGAATTGACCACAGGGGCAACGCTGTCAATCATCACGTAGAATTCGCCCAGTTTATCGGACTTGGTCTGCATGTAGCCGTCGACCCAGGTGCCTCCCAGTGTTTTGCGCCGCCCGGCATCGTCCACATTCACGACGAGGGCTTTGTCCCGGTAGCGTTCGGGCACTTTGTTCGCCCGTATGCTGATGGTGGCTTCCCGGTGAATGGGCGTGTAAGAATCGCCCAGCCGGTATTTGTCTGACCAGCCGCTGCCTTTCTCTTGCCCGTAGTTCAGGTATAAATCTTCGTACAAACTGCCCTCAGCCAGTTCCATGCGGATTCCGTCGGCTTCAAAAGTGGTGCCGTCGGCCCAGGCCACTTCGCTTTGGTAGGGTTTGGGCGACGGCTTTCCGAGGGAATCGCTTTGCACGCGGAACGCAACAGTGGTGAGGTTTCCGGAGTAATCGTACACGCGAATTTCAACCTCATGCGATACGCCAGGGCCGAGTTCCAGCAGCCCTTCGCCCGGTAAAAAGGAATATATGCCCAGGCCGTTGCCGGGCAATTTGAACAGCCGGTGCACCTTGCGCTGCGATTCCATGTTCAACCGGTAATCCAGGTGAGCATTGAGGTAACGGCGCTTTGCGTAAGGCAGCGAATCCATCTGAAAGCGAAAATGCGGCTTGCCGTCGAGCAGCATTTCCATTCGGTAAACACCGTTGCGGTTCTCGCGGCCGTCCTGGCGGTCCCAGGCGTAAAGGGCCAGACCTGCGCGCCGTCCCGGAACGCGAATGACTCCTCCGGCAGGCTGCCAGCGGGTGCCCACTTTGGTCAGGGCATAGCTTTTGGGGGCTTGCGCCGGAAAACCGTCCCAATAGGGGTAGACGTAGAGGTGACTTAACTCCGGAGGCCGGCTGTCGGCAATAGTAAACCCGCAGGCCAGCGGGTTCAGCGGCGTATCACCCCTTCGAACTTCAAAATGTAGGTGTGGACCGGCCGAGGCACCCGTATTACCTGACTTGGCCACCACCTGCCCTTTGGTTATGAGCAGAGTATTGGGGGCCAGGGCCAGATCCAGTTCGAATTGTTCGCGTTCGTATTGCTGGGCCCGCACGTATTGGGCAATGCCTTCCCCGTATGCCTCCAGGTGGCCGTACACGGTCGTCAACCCGTTGGGATGCGTGAGGTACAGCGCTTTGCCATAACCATTAGGTCCAACCACAATGCGCGAAACGTAGCCCTCCGCACAAGCGTAAACAGGCAGCCCCGTGGTCTGGTCCGTGGCAATGTCCAGCCCGGCGTGAAAATGGTTGTTTCGCAGCTCGCCGAAGTTGCCGGTGAGCCTGAGCGGAATGCCCAGCGGCGGTACAAAATCCTGAGCGTAAGGCCGCAGCGATGCCAGGAGGCTAAGCAGCAGCAAGCAATAGCGCATGGTGATCAAAAGTTCGGCCGAATGCGGGAAGATTCCGGCTCGTAAAATTTACTAATGAATTCGGCAGCTTCGCCGGGGTCGTCGGTAAGGTGAATCAGGTCCAGGTCAGCGGCGTTGATGTTGTTCTCTACGCCGAGCATGGTGCTCCGGATCCATTCCAATAAGCCGGACCAAAAGTCTACACCCACCATAACAATAGGTACGCGGTCAATTTTGTGGGTTTGGATGAGCGTCAACGATTCAAACATTTCGTCCATGGTGCCAAAACCGCCGGGCATGAACACAAAGCCCTGTGCGTACTTGACAAACATGACTTTGCGGACAAAGAAATAGTTGAAGTTGAAGATCTTGTCGGAATCCACAAACGCATTCACGCCTTGTTCAAAAGGCAAATCTATGTTCAATCCCACGGACTTGCCCTCTTCCAATTGCGCACCTTTGTTGGCCGCTTCCATGATGCCAGGACCGCCGCCCGTGATAATGCCGAATCCTTCCGCCACCAGCCTGCGGGCAATGTCCACCGTCAGTTCGTAGTAGGGGTGACCCGGTTTGGTGCGCGCCGATCCATAAATGGAAACGCAGGGTCCGATTTTGTCCAGCCGTTCAAAGCCGTCCACGAATTCCGCCATAATCTTGAACATCCTCCAGGAGGATTCAGCGCGGATTTCCATCCAGCTTTTGTTCTTGCGCAGTTCTTTCTTGCGGAATCGTTCTTCAGTGTTTTGATCCATCATTCCTTGTTTGCGGTGGAAGGGCTGGCGTGGGGATTGCGGGATATTGCCCATAAACCAAGTGCCGTCAGCATTCCATTGTAAATCAATATTTCAAACCCAATCTGGTAGCCCCCCAGGGCCTGCGTAACGCCCTCTTTCCAGGCTGCAATGGCTGCAGCATCCAGTCCTATCAGCGGCCCCACAATGCTTTGCCCTGCCAAGGCCAGGCAAATGAGCACCGAGCCGATGCACACAAACGGGGTTAACCGATCGCGAATGGGCCGCTTGCTGAACAAGCCGAACCCGTAAAGCCCCAGCAGCGGCCCGTACGTAAACCCGGCGGCCTGGAAAATGTTGCCGAGCACATCGCCGCTGGACCAAGTGTAAAAGCCGTAGCAGGTAAACAGGATCAACAGCGAGATGCCCCCGTGTACGGTATAACGAGTATTTCGAATGCGAGTTTCGCGGGCCGCTTCCTCCTGCAGGTCTGCTGCGGACAGTTGAACGGGAATATGGGCTTCGCGGTCTACCTCCACCCCCAAAATATCCACGCAAAAGGAGGTGGTCAGCGCGGTAATGGCGGAGTCGGCGCTGGAAAAGGCCGCAGCAACGAGACCGATGACAAAAATCGCCCCGAGCAGCGGCGGAAAATGCTCAAACGCCAGCATCGGGTAAAGAAAATCGGTTTTGGCTGGCATGGCGATGCCGGTTTGGGCGATGTAGAGGTACAACAGGGCACCCAGCGTCACGAACAGCAGGTTCACACCCACCAGCACGACGCTGAAAACAGCCATATTTTTCTGTGCGTCGCGGATGTTGGGACAGGAATTATTCTTCTGCATCATGTCCTGATCCAGTCCGGTCATAACGGTGGAAATGGCCGCACCGGCCAGGAACTGCTTTCCGAAAAAGGTCGAGGCACTCGGGTCGCCAAAAAACCACTTTCCAAGCCCCGCCTCCCGGATAGCAGGGAAAACCTGCCCGAGGCTAAGGTCCAATTCGCCCGAAATATACCAGGCTGTAAACGCCACCGAAGCCAGCATAAACGCCGTTTGCAACGTGTCCGTGTACACGATCGTGCGGATGCCGCCTTGGTAGGTGTAGAGCCAAATGAGCACTAGGGTTACGGCGATGGTGGCTATATAGGGTACCCCCATGGCGTCCAAAATGAAGGACTGGAACACCACCGTGACCAGGAAAATGCGGAACGTGGAGCCCAAGGTGCGAGAAAGCAGGAAAAACCAGGCCCCGGTAAGGTAACTCGTTGGACCGAAGCGCTGATCCAGGTATGTGTAAATGGAGGTAAGCCGCAGGCGGTAGTAAAGCGGCATAAGAATCAGCGCAATGATGGCGTACCCCACCAGGTAACCCAATACCAATTGCATGTAGCTAAACTGCTGGTTGGGGCTGCTCAGGTTGCCCACGACTCCCGGCACGGAAATAAACGTCACGCCCGACAGCGAGGCCCCGATCATCCCAAAGGACACCAGCGGCCAGGGAGAACGGTGACCCCCAATGAAGTAATCGGCATTTTTGGCTTTGCGGCCGGTCCAATGGGCTACGAGCAAAAGCAGCAGAAAATAGCCCAGGACCAGGCTTCCAATGGCTAGAGGAGTCATCCGGGGGAAGGGGCCCTCAGAACGTCGGGCAACGGACGTTCTTGCCGCCGCGGGGTGGGCGGATCAGGTTGCGCGATACAGTGATGCCGGCAACGGCAAACCAGTCTTTGATGTCAGGGTTGCCGCGCTGAACAGTGTCGTCCCAGTTCAGGGGCTCGGTATTAAGGTATTCGCCGGTGCGGTTAGAGAGGTTCCAGGCCAGAATGCCGTTTTCAGCAATGAGGATTTCCTGGGCCACAAAGGTGGTGCTGACGTCATCCAGGTAATCTGTCCAGGTCTTGGTGATTTTGAATTCCAGACCGAGCGTCCAGTTTTCGGTTACCGCGTAACGGACACCGGCACCCCCTGCTACCCCAAACTGGGTAAGCTTGTAAGGGTCGCGTTCGGGATAAGCTTCTGTTCCCTGACCTTCGGTGCCCAGCGGCTGCAGCTCTACCCACTGCCCCTGGAAAAAGGCGCGGGGGTTGAACCGGAACACCGTGGGACCCGCAAAAACATATGGGCTGAAGCGCTCTTTCAGGCGCTTGGCGTTGAAGCCAATGATGTTTAATTCAGCCAGAATAGCGCCTTCGTAAATGTCCGAAGTAAAGGACAGGTTGCGCAGGTTGGCATAGCTGCGGGAGCTGTTTTGATCACCGCCTGAAATGCGGCCGTAACCCGCCTGGGCTTTGATGCCGAAATAGGGATTGAAATTGTATTTTAGAAATCCGTAAATAGACGGGTGGGTTTCTTCAATTCGGAAGGCTACCTCGGCAAGGTCGCCGTTGTAACTCATTCCACCACCCAAAAGACCGATCTCGGCATACTGGGCTTTGCTCAAAACCGGAATTAAGGCAAGCAACAAGGGTAAAACAAACTTCTTCAACGGGTCGAAATTTGGTGTCGTTTTTTAAACAGCAGGGCTGGTAGGACAGCCTGCCTTTCAGGAGCGATTCGCAGCAATCCGCACCGTTTGGCCCTACTACCGCTGATTCGTAAAACGAAAACAGGGGTTGAATATTGGGCCAAACACGCGGAAATCCGCTCCAAGCCTCTAAAATAGGCGATTCTTGCGGAATGGCCACGGAAGTTGAGGCTGCCTTTAGAGATTAACGCAATTCCTTATACGGGTGTCGGGGCCCAGGGTTACTTAAATTGCCTTGTTTTGTTGCGCGCTAAGTGTTTAAACCACTCCGCCAGGCTAGCTGCTTTCGTAGTTTTACCGCGCTAAGTGCCCTTTGTGTTTGGGCAAGCTGTCGATTCGCCAGGCTGCAAGGCCGCGTGACTTGAAATTTAAGAGAACCCCTCAAAATGAACCTGCCCTCCCGGCTCATGGAAGATGCGGTGGAGGCTTTTGCCTCTCTGCCTGGCATTGGCCGGAAAACCGCGCTGCGCATGGTGCTGCACCTGCTCCGCCGCGATACCGCTGATGTGGACCGATTTGGGGCTGCAGTTGTGCGCCTTCGCCGGGAGATTCGCTTTTGCCAAACTTGCCGCAATGCCTCGGATTCGGACGTTTGCTCTATTTGCGCTAACCCTTCCCGGAACAAGGGCATGGTGTGTGTGGTGGAAAACATCCGGGATTTGCTGGCCATAGAGCAAACCGGGCAGTACCACGGCCGCTACCATGTGTTGGGCGGGGTTATTTCGCCCATAGATGGTATTGGCCCCGACCAGTTGGAGATTGCCTCGCTGCTGGACCGCGCGCGGACCGGGGAGATTCGCGAAGCCATCATGGCCGTGCCTCCCACCATTGAAGGCGACACCACCATCTACTACCTGAGCAACCGGCTGGAGCCGCTGGGAGTGACGGTTTCCACGATTGCGAGGGGCGTTTCATTTGGCGGCGATCTGGAATACGTAGACGAGCTAACGCTTGCCCGCTCCATTGCCACCCGCCGGCCCTATACCAATGCTCCCGGCTCTGATTTTTCCACCCGCTAAGCGCCGAATTTGCCCCTTATGCCCAGGCTTTCGGTCATCATCGTCAATTACAACGTCAAGCATTTTCTCGAGCAGGCGCTCGTAGCGGTGCAGCGCGCAGCGGTGCGGGTCAGCACAGAAATCATTGTGGTGGACAACCGCTCCGTAGACGGCTCCAACGAAATGGTGGCGCGCAGATTTCCCGAAGTGAAGCTGGTTCGCAACGCCCGGAACGTGGGCTTTTCGGCGGCCAACAACCAGGGCATGGCGCTTGCTACCGGCGACTACTTTTTGTTGCTGAATCCGGACACGGTTGTGGCCGAAGACACCCTGGAGCAAACGGTGGCATTCATGGATGCGCATTCGGATGCCGGCGGTTTGGGCGTGAAAATGCTGGACGGGCGAGGCAATTTTTTGCCCGAGAGCAAGCGAGCCTTTCCCGCGCCAGCGGTGGCCTTTTGGAAAGCCTTTGGCTTTTCTGCGCTGTTCCCGCGCAGCCGCGTTTTCGGACGCTACCACCTTGGCTACCTGGACGAAAACCAGACCCACGAAGTAGACGTGCTGGCGGGCGCCTTTATGCTGCTGCGCCGCTCGGTCATTGATCGGATTGGCGGCTTGGACGAGGTGTTTTTCATGTACGGCGAGGACATCGACCTCTCGTACAGGATTGTGCAGGCGGGCTATAAGAATTATTATTTTCCGCACAGCCCCATCATTCACTACAAAGGAGAAAGCACTAAAAAAGGCAGCCTGAACTATGTGCGTATGTTCTACGCGGCCATGAAAATATTTGCGCGCAAACATTTCAGCGGCAGTTCGGCCCGCCTTTACATTGCGCTCCTTGATTTTGCCATCAGCGTTCGCGCAGTGCTGGCCTTGCTCCGGCGGTTCTTTGGGCGCATAGCCGCGCCGTTGCTTGACGCCGCACTGATTTTCACTGGAATGTGGATGCTTAAAAATTTCTGGGAGCAAAACATAAAGTGGCTCGAAGGGGTGCGTTACCCGCCCGAATACCTGACCATCAACGTGCCGTTGTACATCTCGCTTTGGCTCGGTTCCATCTGGCTAAGCGGCGGTTACGACCGCGGTGCGCGGACCTTGCAAATTGTGCGCGGGTTGTTTTTTGGGACGCTGCTGATCGCCGCCACGTACGGATTTTTGGAAGAAGGCCTGCGGTTCAGCCGCGGTATGATTGTGAGCGGTGCTGTCTGGGCTGCGGTGGCAACGGCGGGATGGCGGCTGCTGTTGCATTTTGCGCGAAACGGCAATTTCCGGCTTGGCGAAAGCGGTCCCAAGCGACTGCTGATCGTGGGTTCTGAAGCCGAAGTACTTCGCGTGCTGTCGCTGTTGGAACGCTTTGAAGTAGACGTGGATCTGGCCGGTTTTGTGCAGCCAGGCGAAGGGCCCTTTTTCGATGACCGACTGCTTGGCGGATTGAACGAACTGCCCGATATTGCCGCGGTGTTTGCCATAGACGAAATTATTTTTTGTGGCCGCGACATGGAAGCCGGCGACATCATCGCCTGGATGACCAGGCTCGGGCCGGATCTGGACTACAAAATTGTTCCCGACGGCGCGGTGAGCATCATCGGCAGCAATTCGCGCAACACCGCCGGCGACCTCTATTCCATTGACATTCACCTGGCCATTGACGAGCCGAGGCAGCGGCGAAGCAAGCGCCTTTTCGACCTGATGCTGAGTCTGCTGCTGGTGCTGAGCTGGCCGCTGCAAACGCTGTTGGTGCGACAGCCTTTTGGTTTGCTGCGGAATGTGTTTCAAGTCTTTTCCGGAAGGCGCAGTTGGGTGGGTTACAGCCCGGTTTCTGATCCGGTTGCTGCGGATCGCCAAGTAATACTTCCAGCGCGGTTGCCGGAATTGCGTCCCGGCATTTTGCATCCTGCGGATGCGCTTCCCCGGCAAGCGTTGAACAAACGTTCAAAGAGCGGTTTGGGAGCGGGAAAGACGGAAACCAACGGCGCCGGACCTGGCGGTTTGGGAGCCAACACCGTGAACCGCCTGAACCTGCTTTACGCCCGCGATTACGCGGCTGAAAAGGACTGGAGCATTGTCTGGCAGGGCTGGCGCGAGTTGGGTCGCAGTGGGTTGTTGGTGTTGCTGCTGCTAACCGGGATGGCCGCGGGCTTTGCACAAAGCGATGGCGTTTCTTCGCGCAACGGCTACTGGATGCCCAATCGGGATACCATAAGAGTTTTTCTGGTGTTTGCCGAAGTGGTGGACGATCCCGACGATAAGGTCGGGGGCGAGCCCGGCAGTATGTGGCCGCGGGGCCAGTTGCCGCGCAATGCCGATGACTACCTTGATGTTGCGGTACCGGCCTCCGGGCAATTGCGCACGCGCATGTCCCGATTTTTTCACCAGGCATCATTTGGGCAGTACGTTATGCTGGGCGATTATTATCCCAAGTTGGCGCGCATCCCTTACAACGCGCTCAAAGCCAGTGGCGACGAGAACATCCACGAGTGGTTGCAAGCCGAGTCGGGCGAAGATTTAGTTACGGCTCACGGCTTTCACTTCAACGGAACGGACTTTGACCGCTGGACCACGCCGTCCGGATACGGGTTGGCCAAACGCAAGGCCCCCGATGGCTACGTGGATTTTTTGCTGATTCTCTGGCGCGTCAATTCCAAGGTCAGCAAGTCTGACAATAGTGGCAGCGTCAACGTGTCTGTCTGGAAGAAGCCACTGAAAGGCATGCAGGGTTTCATGGACCGCTCGCGGTTTATTTCAAGGCACTCAGCGGGGGGGGGCATTCTTCAACACGAGTACAGCCATAGCCTTTATGGCGGAAACAATTTTCACACGGGGGGGCGGGGGGCCGGGAATGGCATGTTTATGCATGCCATGGGGGGCTTCGCCAACCTGAGCAGCTTTGGGTCTAACTCCACGACATGGAACGCGTGGGACCGCCACCGAATGGGTTGGTTTAACCCGAACAAAACCTATGCTATCTCCGCCACCTGCGTTTCTACCGGTCGGGAGGTGAACCTTGATTTGCGCTACCGCGACACCGTTGCTTGCCCTGGCATGGTTTTCGACCTGGCTGATTTTATTGATTCAGGCGATGCGCTGCGACTTGAACTGCCTTATGTTCAAAGCGAAAATTCATTGGCGCGGCGACAGTATTTGTGGCTGGAGAACCACCAGATTCGCCCGGGAAATGAAGATCATAGCCCGCGCATGACCAAAGGGATTTACGCGTACATTCAGGTGGGCAAGGACGACACCACAAGTTTTGAGGAGCCCGGACTTTACACGGCGCCGCTCAATGCGTATGGCCATTTCGACCTGGAAGTGGATGCCGAACAGCAGGCATTTTCGTTGCGCAAAGACCGCGCCAATCCGTTTACCGGTCTGCATTTTTCCATGATTCCTGCGTTGAATACCATTGAGCCCAATGCCAAAGTGAACAGCAAGGGCGATACGGTTGATCGCTACGAGCAAATGATTCTGCGCGAAGAAACAGTGTATGGAAAGTCTGTGAATGTGGGCATGATTTCGCTGGGGCCGGAAGATTTTGTGTTCGAAACGCACCCTGCTTTGGGCACCGTGTACGATGCTTTTCAAGCCGGCGATCGACTTTCTGTGGCGGATAATCCCGCAGCGGTATCCGTTTACACTTGGGAAAGCCGCGGCAGCAGTGGGACACCGCCTTTTGAAAAACCCCGACCCCAGGATAACCGGACCATTTACCTCAACGGCATCCGTATTGACCTTTTAGAGCAGCGCCCGGATGGAAAGATGCGCATTCAGTTGGATTGGAGAGCGCCAGCGCTGGAGGGTTTCAACCGATGGTGCGGCAACCTGGTGGCGCAGGAGAACGTGGTTTTGGCAGATGGTGCGGAACTGGTGTTGGACCTGGGCATGAGCCCGCAAAAGCCTTTGGAGCCGTTGCGCTATCGCAACGAATGGGTGTTTAGCGACACCACCGTTTTGCACCTGCGAAAAGGGGCTTCGCTAACAGGAGGGCAAGGGAGTTGGCTGGTGTTGCGCGCCGGTTCCCGCCTCATCTTAGACCAAGGCTCGTCGCTGAACCTGGGTCCGGGTTCCCGCCTGGTTTTGGAGCCGGGAAGCGTGATGGAACTGGCTGAGGGCAGTTCATTTTCACTGGGCAGCAAAGGACAGATTCAGGCTAAATTTGGGAATATCATCGATCGCGGAGCAGCGGTTTCGCTCGATCCGAGCGTTCAAGTAAAAAACAAAGGTGGGAGTCTGCCCCATTGGTGTGAATAAGTTTTCCTATCCATAACATATTATTTATCATGCGAGTGCTTTTGATTATCGTGCTGAGTTTGGGTGTTGGGGCAAGCGCTCAACCCTTGTATTTCCCCCCGGTCAGCGGCGACGTGTAGGAGAGCCTTTCGCCCGAAAGCCTCGGTTGGTGCACGGATCACCGGCCAGCTTTGCGGACTTACCTTGACGGCAACAACACCAAAGCGTTTTTAGTGCTCCAGGACGGCCGCTTGGTGTATGAAGAATACTTTGAAGCTTTTACCCGCGACAGCATTTGATACTGGGCTTCGGCGGGCAAATCACTGACGGCCTTCCTGACTGGTATGGCGCAACAAGAGGGCTGTGGTTGTTGGACCGTGGGTGCTGGTTTCCGGTACCACGGGTTATGACTACGCCTCGCATACACTGCCCGATGACCTGGTTGACCAAACAAGAAACACCCTGGAGAACATCCGGAAGGCCTTGTCCCAAGCCGGCTGCTCTTGGGACCACGTAGTGGGGGTGCACTCTATCGTTAGGCCGGAGCAAGACTTTTCCCGTTGCTGGCCGTTACTCCGTGAAGCCTTTGCACTTCCGGCCGCTTCGCAGTGGTATGCCGCGTTAGCGGATCCGCGCATGAAGGTGGAGATAGAGGTTACGGCGTGGAAAGCCTGATCGGGGGCAAAATTAAGGGGATTAAGCGCTGGGTCGGTTTGCGTTCCGCATAGCGCCTCGCAACTGTTCAGCAGATTGATCATTGGTCGGGCTTCCCTTACTTGTTCTTCCGCTTGAGCTGGTAAGGTTTGGAGGCATCGAGCAGAATGGCTTCCTGTACGATTTCATTCATAAGTTTCATGGGAATAGCTGAAACTTTTTCGATTTCAATGCCGCGAATCTGTTTTCTCCCCTTGCTGTCAAGCATGCCCTGGACATTGGACAGTTCATTGCCGCGGATAAAGGCAAATTCGATGTTTCCATTTTTTTGCGGGTTTAAATAGCAGATCCAGCTTCTTCCATAATAAAACGGAATTTTAAATTTTATTTTGTCGGCTAAGTTTAAGTTTGTTGTTAGCCATTTGTGGAGGTGCAGCATCACCTCGCGTTGATTTCCCTCAAATTGAAAAATGAAATCTTGGACGGGCGACATGGCTGGTTCTAGTTGACTTTAAGGGTACTTGCAAGTTGCTGGTGGGTACTTTTTTTCGTGCATTTTTATAGGGCTAAATAATGTATATATCATATGATCAATCTTTTTTCACTTCATATTTTCGGCTCCACGAAACGATAAGCGGTGTGAAAATTATCGTGGGCAGAAGCCAATAGAGAAAACCTGGAATTTGGCTGGGCAGGTGTCCGGCATTGACCACCAGGAATGCCGTGAGCGCGGCAATGAAGCCGCCCATCATTCGTTGAAGATGGGCAATTAGCCAGAAGTTTTTTGCTTCAGCCCTCCCTGTGTAGTTCTTAAAATCCTGGCGAACAAAAAGCAAGCCCACAAGACCAAACGTGACAAAGACCAGTCCAAACGAGTTGGCATTGATCAAGCTATAAGTGCCTAAGCAGATGAACACGACACCTGCAGTTAGCATCGTGATGGAAATGGCCCAGTCCAGGCGTTTAGGCTGGTTGTTCTGGTGACGTATTTTTATCTGGATGTAACGGTTTCCTGTGCCTACCATATACAGGGTAAAGACACCAACCATGAACAGAAAATAGTTCGGGTTAAGGACGGATAGAACAAGAGAAGATAATCCTGCCGTTAGCATGGAAAAGAAAAACAACTTCCCGATCCGGACATGATTTTTATCCCCCTTTTTTCTGATCACATTGACAAGTCCTGTGAGCAGACCGACTGCTCCTCCAACAATGTGCAAAATCAAAAAAATCTGGAAGATGGTGTCCATGGTCTTAGATTTGTTAAACGGCACTTATCATCGGGCCCGGCACCTGGTCGGGCAGAAACTGCTGTTGATCGACTGACGATAGCCAAGGCATTGCTAAAGTAGTGTTTCTATGTAGCGACTAGTTAGTACAATTGGCACGGTAGACCTTTTAATTTGCTGTTGTTCCCCAAAAGCTTCTTTTTGTTAAATTTAATCGATTAAGAATAATAATAAAAAATTAAAATAATATGGCTC